>UMCL01053573.1_pt1 | contig 45680 bp, 23 predicted proteins | sample 1964221 | NCBI WGS metagenome assembly UMCL01 (sample SAMEA4835967, study PRJEB28245) | human gut metagenome | biome: gut microbiome; material: fecal sample | place: Denmark | collected 2008
ATCGAAATGTTCTGTCACGGAGCTTTGTGTATGGCAGTTTCCGGAAAGTGCTACCTGAGCCTGAACGAGTTGAATGCTTCGGCCAATCGCGGAGCTTGCATGCAGGTATGCCGTCGTGCGTATACGGTAAAGGATAAGGAAAGTGACATTGAACTGGAAGTAGATAACCAGTACATCATGTCGCCGAAAGACTTGAAGACCATTCATTTTATGGACGAGATGATTGAAGCGGGTGTACGGGTATTCAAGATTGAAGGTCGTGCTCGTGGACCTGAGTATGTACGTACAGTAGTAGAATGCTACAAGGAAGCTATCCAGTCGTACATTGACGGTACATTCTCCGATGAAAAGGTGGCCAACTGGGATGAACGTCTGAAGACAGTATTCAATCGTGGTTTCTGGAACGGCTATTATTTAGGACAGCGTTTGGGTGAATGGAGCAAGAACTACGGTTCGGAAGCGACGGAGCGTAAGGTATATGCCGGACGTGGAATCAAATACTTCTCTAACATCGGAGTGGCTGAATTCCTGATTGAAGCTTCAGAAATTAAAGTTGGCGATAAATTGTTAATTACCGGTCCTACTACCGGTGCCATGTATGTTACCTTGGATGAGGCTCGCGTAGATTTGAAGCCGGTGGATGTAGTGAAGAAGGGTGTACATGTGTCGTTTAAAGTGCCCGACCGTATCCGCCCCAGCGACCGTCTGTACCGCATGGTGCCTGCCGAAGAGTTGAAGGCAAAACGGAAAGAGTAATCTTATTTGAAGAATAACGATAGTATCCTGTCAGGTCTTTTAAAAAGGAGTCTTGGCAGGATTTTTTATGAGAATAGGATATAAACACCTCGGTTAATTATTTGTTGAAAGACTTGTGAATATGCTTGTTGATATTCTATCTTATTGTTGATTGTCAGTGTAATATGGAAATTAACAGGTTGTGGATTACTTGTGAATAATAAATAAGTCTCTTTGGGATAGCTTGCTTGTTCTCATAATTATTTTACATTTGCACTCCAGAACTTAAAATCTCATGTAATATGAAAAAGATATATGTAAAAGAGTGGATGTCATTTCAACCTTATACACGTCAGGACGAAGTTGATTGTTACTATGTAGGTGTGGCAAATCATATTGCTTCCTTGTTGCAAGATTTGGCGGGAAAAAAACGGTATCCGGAATATTCAGTTCGCGGTGTAGCTATTTATTTAACCCTTTGGTTTCAGGATGTAATTTCACAGACGGGAATCTGGCGGGCATTTACTGATGAATGCCGTAAACGGTATGGGTATTCTGTTCCTTTTATGACTCTGGAAGAAGAAAAAAAGTACTATCAGGGTGAAGTAAATCCAGAAGATTTACAATTTTTATTGTGGCATTATTTCCAGACTTTGGAAAAACAGATGGATAGAGTAATGAATCCTGAGAATCCGGTGTTTGAGGAACTGGCTTATCGGATTTACGATTATTTATTTGAAGAATTTCAAGTAGCTCCGGAGAATGAGCGGTTGCATGCGGTGTTATATGGAGAGGCCTTTGAAGAAAACGATTACATGCGTTATCGTAGTGTACTGGAGTGGTTCCATTTCTGCAGCTATGTAGGTTTTGAAAACCGGAATGAGTATCGGGAAACCGTGGAAAAGGTATCTCAGATGGATTTCGGCCAGAACATAGATTTGAATATTTTGGCATACGATATAAAACAGAATGCGTTGTTTGAAGGCCGCAAGAATTTGCTTTCCTTGACATCTGCAGAGTGGTTAGCTTTGATAGGAAAGAGTCATCCTGAAACAGCTTTGTGGGCTGAAGTCAAAGCTCTTCCACAGGAAATGTATCTTTATGAAGGAGAAGATGAAAAATTCCTGTTTGTGAAAGATCTGTCGAAGAAAGAAGGAGAACAGCTGAGTATTCGGAAAGACTCTTTAAATATGGATTCCTTGAAAGCCCGTAAGGAAGGAGTAACCATATTAAGTTGCCGACTGGTGCAGTACGGAGGAGCTTGGTGGCAAGACGGTATGCTGGTTGTATCTGATTTACAGGAGAAAGTGAAGGAAGAGATTGAACAGCGAATTGCCGCACGTGAAGGCATAAAGAAAACATTTGATGAATTTATGAAAGCATCCGGTGGCAAACAATTTGTGTTCTGTAAGTCGGAAGAAGAAATGCAGGACTTCCTTTCTCAGAAATTGGGATATAAGGAAAAAGAAGGAATAGAATTGCCGAAGATGGATGCCACACGCGGATTGGTTCTGATGGTTTCTCCACATACCGGCATACATGTTCAAATGCAGTTGTGTGAATGCATTTCTTCACCGGATAATACATTCTATGATGCCGAAGCAGCCAAGAAGCAGGCTGCCATGTTTATCTTGAATCCCAATGTGATACCTTACGATTTGAGTTGTGCCTTGCAGGATGCCGATATGCTTCCGGATGCTTGTCTGAACAGTGCGTTGGGTGAGGAACACGGACGGGAAACAATGAAGAGAAACGCGCGTTTCTTTACAGATTATTTCTTTGAAAAATGCAGAGAGAAGGATTGTTGATTACTCAATAATCCCTCCTCCCAATACGGTATTACCCCGATAAAATGCAGCTGCCTGCCCGCTGGCAATAGAAGCCAGCGGCTCATGCAGTTGTATATGCAGTCGCTGGTCGTCCAGTAAGGTGACAGTGCATCGGTTGGCTTGTTTCCGGTAGCGTATTTTGACAATGACATCTTCGTGTCCAAGTACTACATCGGGATTGATAAGGTTCCAGTGTGTGAGGTACATCTCATTTTTTTCCAGTGCTTGCAGGCTGTCACTGATAATTACCTTATTTTCTTGCGGAATGATTTCCTTGACAAAGAGCGCTTTGTTCAGGTGAATTCCCAATCCTCTTCGCTGTCCGATGGTGTAAAACGGATAACCCTCATGTTTTCCGATTTTCTGTCCTTGCTCATCATAAAAGTTCCCAGGGATGATTTCACCTTCGGGCACATGAGTTTTCAGGAAGGTACGGTAATCCATCGGGCAAAAACACACACCTAAGCTGTCACGCTTCTTGGCAGCTTTCAGGAATCCACGTGCGGCAGCGATTTCGCGTACACGGGTCTTGGTCAGTCCGCCCATAGGGAGACACATTCTCTCCAGAATGGATTGTGGAAGTCCCCACAAGAAGAAAGACTGGTCTTTATCTGCATCATTTCCGCAAGTAATGTACCAGTATCCATCTATTTTTTGTTTGTTGACGTAGTGCCCGGTGGCCAGATGGTAAATACCTTTTTCGTCTGCTACCTGTTGCAGCAAGGGCCATTTCAGGTAGTTGTTACAGAGCGTGCAAGGTACCGGGGTACGTCCGGCCATGTATTCCTGAATAAAATAGTGTATGATTTTTTCCTGAAACATTTCCCGTGCATCGTAAATCAAATGAGGTATGCCTAGCGTACGGCATAGCTCGCGTGCATCGTCCAGGTATTCTGTATTTCCATCTTTCTCATAAAAACGAAAGGTAATGCCGGTCACTTCGTAGCCTGCATCTTGCAATAGAAGGGCGGCAACCGAACTGTCGGTGCCGCCACTCATTCCCAATAGCACTTTGTTATTTTCTTTCATCGGGACAAAGTTACTCTTTTCTCAGTTCCGGCAATTTGATTTCTGCAATTTCTGCACTTCCATTAGTTATCAGGATACGCAGGTCACTGCCTCCTGTCTTGTTGAACCGAATGGTTTCTTCCTGATTGGGAGTAACTTCTCCGCGTTGTACCGGAAGGAATTGTCCGCCTCCGCTGGAAATCTGAATCTCGTAGTGTGTGCCGGCTTCTGCATTTTTCCAGGCTACATTGATACGGTCTACTTTGGCGTTCTCTGCCAGTTCGAAGGATATGTATTCTCCTTTTTCACCTTTCCAGGTAGTGGAATAGTCTCCGTCAACCACATGGAGGATATGGCTCTTGTTTTTGCTGGCACTGATAAAGTCACGCGGGTCCGATTCTATTATTTCATTGGCGGATGCTTGTCCGTAAGCTCGGATTTCAAGTCCTTTTTTCAGTCGGATGTCTTCGGAAGAAGCTCCTATCATAATCTGGAACATACCAGGCTCTACGACCCAGTGATTGTCTTTGTTGAGTAGCTGGAAGTCACGTGGAAGTAACTGGAAACTGACCTCTTTGATTTCACCCGGCTCCAGGTGTACGCGTTCAAAGCCGCGCAAGTTCTTTTCATACGTGGTTACGCTGCTGATGACATCGCGTGTGTACAACTGTACCACTTCATCTCCGCTTCGTGTACCGGTATTTTTAATTTTACAGGTCACGGTGACCGGCTCTTTGTCGGTAATGACAGGAGAGGAGAGTTGTAAGTTACTGTATTCAAAAGTGGTATAGCTCAGTCCGTATCCGAACGGATAGAGTGGACCGTTGATACGCGATTGATTACCCTTCATGCCAGGTGTTTGTCCGCCGTCTACTTGTGAAGCAGGCTTGGCCGGGAAATTAAAAGGTATCTGACCTACGGTTTTAGGGAAGGTAACAGTCAGCTTTCCTCCCGGGTTGTAATCTCCGAAGAGAGCTTCGGCGATGGCTGTTCCTCCTTGTGAACCAGGGTACCAGGCCTCCAGAATGGCCGGTACAAATTTATCGGCCCAGTTGATACTGAGCGGACGACCGTTAATCAGTACCAGTACCACCGGTTTTCCAGTGGCTACTATGGCCTCCAAAAGTTGCTGCTGATGGCCGGGGAGATCCAGGCTGGTACGCGATTTGTTTTCTCCACAGGTGCGGATGCCTCCTCCCAGTACTACTACGGCTACGTCACTTTCTTTGACATTATCGACTGCTTTCTGAATTTCGGTTTTTTCCTCTGCGGTAAGTGGATAAGAAATGATTTCCGATTCCGGCCAATTGGTATCTACAAGGTCACATCCTTTGGTATAGGTTACCTTTGTACCTTCCTTAACCTGTTGTTTGATACCTTCTAGTACGGTGGTTACTTCTACTGCTACGGGACCGTAGTGGGTAAGTGCAAAGGATGCTTCATCGGCATTCGGACCACATACGGCAATACGCTTGATTTGTGATTTATCCAAAGGAAGCAGGTTGTTTGCATTTTTCAGCAGCACGAGTCCTTCACGAGAGGCCTGTAAGGCGACTTGTTGATGTGCTTCGCTGTTGACTTCTTTATCAGCTAAAGCAAGGTCTGTCTGGTAAGGTGTGTCGAACAGACCTGTCAGGAATTTGACACGTAAGATATCTCTTACCCGGTTGTCAATGGTTTCCATGCTGAGTCCTCCTTCCTGAATCAGCTCGCGCAACGGGAGCACGTATGATTCCGGTGAACGGAACGTACAGCGTACGTTAAGTCCTGCTTCTACACTCTGACGAACTGCCTCTTTCATGTCTTTTGCCGTTTTGTGCTTGCTGTAGAGATATTCCACCGCGTCACTGTCGGATACCACATAGCCTCTGAATCCCATGGTGCCTCTTAGGCGTTGTGTCAGCCAATAGTAGCTGCTTTGGATAGGAAATCCGTCATAATCATTGTAGGAACTCATTACTCCCAGGATACCAGCCTCCTGGATTACTCTTGTAAAAGGATAGGCATGTATGTTTTCTACCTCTCTCCATGACATTTGCGGGTCAACCCTTGCAAAACCTTCGCGGGCGCCTTTGTTATTACTATAGGCGATGAAGTGTTTGGCCGTAGAAGCTACCTGCATGTCGGTTTGAAGTCCCTTTCCCATGGCGATGCCCAGTTCTGCCACCAGATAAGGACTTTCTCCATATACTTCTTCGTAGCGTCCCCAGCGTTGGTCGCGGCCTACGTCCAGGATAGGGGCGTATACGTTGGTGTACCCCAGTAAGCGGGCCTCTCGTCCTGTGATGTAGCCTACCTGGCGTATCAGTTCCCTGTTCCAAGTGTGTCCGAGTGCCAGTTGGGTTGGAAAATTGGTTGCAATATAGTTTTCTATTCCCCGGATACCTTCATTGGTAAAGTCAGCTGGTATCCCCAGGCGCGTTTCTTCTACGAAAAAGCGTTGTACTTCGTTCAGTGCCCAGGCGTGATTTGAAGCCGGCCATACCAGTTCATTTTGCATCGGAGGAACACCCCATCCTCGGAACGCATTCAGATGCTCATCGATAGCTCCGATACCGTCTTTCCATAACTGGTTTTTCCAGTCGGGAGTAGGCAATGAATCTTTTAAAACTCTTTGATATCCATAAAGCGTGACCATCTGGCAGGTCTTTTCCTCCATAGTCATTTGGGAAAGCAAGTCTTCAATTCGGTCGTTCAATGGCGCTTTAGGATCTTCGTAAATATCTTTCCGGCCGTTTTTGTTGAAGTCAATCCATTCTTTATGGTACATGCTTTTCTTTTTGGGAACATACGTTTTGGAAACTTCCAATGCATGACCTGTTATACAGCAAAGCGATGTGCAAGAAAGAAGGCAATAGAATAATTGTTTTTTCATGTGATAAAGTTAGAATTAGGGTTGTTTTACTTGACCTCAAAAATAGAATTATTCAGGAAATAAATGGTGATAAAATTGTCCATTCAAATGAACTTTCCGTCTTTATTTAAGCTAGGGGCATAAAAAAAGGAGTTCCGCTGAACTCCAACCTTTGTTAACCTTAAATCTAATACTATGAAAAACACGTTGTAAAGGTAAGGCTTTTCAGGGAAATAGCAAGCGTAGAATATGTTTTATAACATGAATTAAGAAAAGAATAGGGCTTATTCAGACCTTTTATACAAAATTCCATATAAAAATATTATTCTACATGGAAGAAAATGCAGGAAATGTGTTTTTTTGCAACCAAATCATCTATGAAAATACGTATGAAAAGAAAGTTAGCTGTTGTTTTATTGATTTGTATCTCTTGTCATATTGGTTGGGCTGCACAAGATTTTGTCTGGAAATCGGGGCAGAAAATGAAGGTGGTGTGTGATACTACAGAAGCTTCGGTGGTGAAAGTTGCGCTTGATTTGTTGAAACGTGATTGCCGGTCGGTACTTTCTGGAGAAATATCTCGTTCGGAGAGTACTGGAAACATTTATGTCGGTACATGGGGAGAAAGCTCCGTGCTACAAGCGTTAGCTGATACTCGCCAGCTGGATGTAGCTCAGCTCGACGAGCATAAAGAGGCTTTTTTATTGAATGTGCTTCCTGACGGAAGACTGGTCGTGGCAGGGAGTGATAAGCGTGGAACGGCTTATGGAGTACTTGAACTTTCTCGTATGATGGGAGTTTCTCCATGGGAATGGTGGGCTGATGCGGTACCCGAAAAAAAAGAGGAATTTCGTTTGCCTGCAGGTTTCCGGAAACTGGATTATCCTCAGGTTGCTTATCGGGGAATATTTATTAATGATGAGGATTGGGGACTGACTCCCTGGAGTTGGAAACATTATGAGCCTTCCGAGCGGAAAGGACAGATAGGGCCGAAAACGCATGCACGTATTTTTGAACTGTTGCTTCGCTTGCGGGCCAATACTTTTTGGCCGGCCATGCATGAGTGCTCCATTCCTTTCTTTTTTACCGAAGGGAATAAGGAAATGGCCGATAAGTATGCAATTTATCTGGGCACTTCGCATTGTGAGCCGATGATGCGCAATACCAACGGCGAGTGGAAAATGGCCGGGAAGGGGGAGTACGACTATGTACACAACCGGAAAAATGTCTTGTCTTTCTGGGAGGAGCGCGTAAAGCAACTTCGCTACTCGGATGATATTTACACCTTAGGTATGCGTGGTGTACACGATGGAAAGATGCAGGGAGCCAAGACACTGGAAGAACAGAAGAAAGCTCTTACGGAGATTCTGGCAGACCAGCGGCGTATGCTGGCAAAATATAAAGGAAAGGATTTGACAAAAGTGCCACAAGTGCTGATTCCGTATAAGGAGGTGCTGGATATTTATCAGGCAGGACTACAGGTGCCTGAGGATGTGACTTTGATGTGGTGTGACGACAATTATGGATATATTACCCATTTCCCTACTGCCGAAGAGGCCGCTCGTCCCGGAGGGAATGGTATTTACTATCATGTGTCTTATTGGGGGCGTCCGCATGATTACCTGTGGCTTTCTACGGCGAGTCCTTATTTGCTTTATCAGCAGATGAAGCAGGCATACGAAAAAGGTATCCGCCAGATGTGGATTCTGAATGTGGGGGATATAAAGCCGGCAGAGTATCAGACGGAGTTGTTTATGGATATGGCATGGAATATCGGTCGGGTGCAGCAGACTGGAGTCACCGGACATCTTTCTCATTTTCTGTCCCGAGAGTTCGGGGCCGTTTCAGCTTCTGCCCTGTTACCCTTGTTGCAGGAGCATTACCGGCTGGCATACATCCGTAAACCGGAGTTTATGGGGCATACAAGAACCGAAGAGAAAGATCCGAAATACAAAATCGTTACTGACCTTCCTTGGAGTGAGGGAGAAATCCGGAAGCGATTGTCGCTTTATCAGGCTCTCGAAGACCGTGCGGAGGTATGGGGCAGAAGAATGCCTGAGACAAAGCGTACTGCTTATTTTCATTTGGTGCAGTATCCCGTTCAGGGAGCTTCACAGATGAACAAGAAATGTCTGTATGCACAGTTGGCCCGTCACGGAAAGGCGGACTGGCAATTGAGTGAACAGGCGTTCGACAGTATTGTATCGCTGACACATAGGTACAACCAGGGGAAATGGCAAGGTTTTATGGATTATAAACCCCGTAATTTGTCCGTATATCAACGGATTCCGAAAAGTACGGCTACTGATTCTTTGAAATCCACTCGCTCCTGTCTCTTTAAATGGAATGGTCTGGAGGCTATGGAAGGTAATCTGTTGCCGTGCGAGGGATTGGGGTACGAAGGTATGGCAGCTGGTATTTCAAAAGACTCCTCAGTGGTGTTTCACTTTGACGGGTGTCCGGCAGACTCGGTAGAAGTGGAACTTCGTCTTCTTCCGGCACATCCAGTGGTTGGAAATGAATTGCGCGTGCAAGTTTCTTTAGATGAGGTGCAGTCGCTTCCTGTGTCTTATCGTACTTATGGCCGTAGTGAAGAATGGAAACAAAATGTGTTGTCCAATCAGGCTGTACTTCGTTTGAAATTTCCATTGCGTGGAAATCGAACACATCGAATTACGATTCAGGCATTGGATGAGGGAGTGGTATTAGACCAGTTGTATGTATATGAATGGAAGGATTAATTATGTAAACAGAGATAACAATATGAAACAGTTGAGATTCTTTTTTATCCTTATGGCATGGGTCTGTATCCATACCACTTGGGGACAGGTGAGTACGTCGTCTGATCCGTTGTATGGAAAACGTATCGGAGTCATAGGCGACAGCTATGTGAGAAATCATCGTGAGCCGGTGGAATATACATGGCATTATAAGTTTGCGAAAAAGCATGGAATGCAATATTTCAATTACGGGCGTAATGGGAATTGTGTAGCCATGCCTCGTGCTCGTTTCGGCGAGGCGATGTATAAACGTTATAAAGAAATGACTGATTCATTGGATTATGTGGTGGTCATTGCCGGACACAATGATGCTTCCCTCCTCGATTCTATCGGTATTGATAATTATAAGGAAAAACTAGGCATATTGTGTGAGGGATTGATTGAAAAGTATCCTTCTGCCAAGCTGTTTTTCTTTACCTGCTGGACACGAAAAAATTTTTCAGGCAGTGCAGCCGAGAAAGTCGTGGATGCGACATTAGAGGTGTGCGGGCGTTACAGTATTCCTGTTTTTGATGCAGCACGTAAGGGAAATATCTTTGCGCAAAGCGATGCTTTCCGCAAGATTTACTTTCAGAATGAAGGCGTAAACGATACAGCTCATTTGAATGCGAAAGGACATGACCGTTTCTTGCCTTGTGCGGAAGCTTTTTTGCTTCAATATTGATAAAACATCTTTTCCTTTTTGTATATAAGTTATTTTGCTGTGGCATATTCTCTGTTTCACACTGTGAAATACAAAAACCACAGTGTGGGATATATATTTCACACTGTGGGATACAAATCCCGCAGTGTGAAACAGAGAATAGATAAAGGGATTCTCGGAAATATAGAAGGGGTATTTTATTTTCATATTATGCGTCATGCAGTAAGTGTTTTTTTTTGTATGGTTGTTATATATGAAAACAGATATGACGAACATAAAAAATATACAGCGATGAGAACGATTTTTGTATTGCTTGGGTTGCTGGCAGCATCTGTAGCGGTGAAGGCACAGACATTGACCTCGCCCGACGGAAACTTCAAGATGCAGTTTCATCTATCAGACGAAGGCAAACCAGTCTATTCGTTGATATACAAAGAAAAAGAAGTGATAAAAGAAAGCAAAATGGGCTTTCAGATAAGTCCTTCGATTGCCTTTGACCGTAACTTTAGTGTGGTGGAAACGAAGATAGATAGTTGCAATACGGTCTGGAATACGGTGTGGGGGCAGAACAGTGAGATCAGAGACCATCACAAGGAGTTGTGGGTAGCATTGAAACAAGAAAAATCCGGCAGACTTTTGAATATCCGCTTCCGGTTATTTAATGACGGCTTGGGTTTCCGCTATGAATTCCCTGTGCAAAGTAATCTGCGTCATTTTACCATAAAAGAAGAATTGACAGAATTTCAACTGGCTGGCAATCATAAAGCTTTCTGGATTCCGGCTGACTACGATACCAATGAGTTTCAGATAACTACTTCCCGCCTTTCGGAAGTACCTCTTTTAATTGATGAGGCCCGCAATGAGCCTTTGGCTTGTAAATCACCGACTCCGAATTTGGCTGTACAGACTCCGCTGATGCTGAAGTCGGATAACGGACTGTATATTAATATTCATGAGGCTGCACTGGTAAACTATCCGGCCATGCATTTGAACCTGGATGCAGAAACTTATCTTATGAGTGCACACTTGACGCCCGATAAGAATGGGAACAAGGGATACATTCAGACTGGAAGTGTGACGCCGTGGCGTACGATTATTGTGAGCGACGATGCCCGCGATATACTGGCTTCCAACTTGATTCTGAATTTGAATGAACCTTGTAAGATAGAGGATACTTCATGGATAAAGCCTACTAAATACGTTGGTGTATGGTGGGAATATTTCACGGGTGGAGGTTCTACATGGGCCTATACCGACACGCAGGATGTCGTGATTGGACAGACTGATTATAAGCAGTTGAAACCTAACGGACATCATGGAGCTAATACCGCTCATGTGAAAGAATACATCGACTTTGCAGCCAAACATGGATTTGACGCCGTGCTAGTGGAAGGATGGAATGAAGGATGGGAAGATAACTATGCGTATGCCAAAGAGTTTATCTATAGTTTTACTACTCCTTATCCAGATTTTGACGTGAAGGAGTTACAGGCGTATGCGGCTTCCAAAGGGGTAAAGATTATCATGCACCATGAAACCACCTCGTCTGTGGCTGATTATGAGCGTCAGATGGATGATGCGTTCCGTTTCATGAAAGATAACGGATACGATGCGGTGAAAACCGGATATGTGGGACCGATTATTCCACGTAGTGAACATCACGACGGACAGTGGATGGTGAACCACTACAACCGTGTGGCAGAAAAGGCGGCCCAGTATAAGATTATGGTCAATTCGCACGAAGCGGTTCGTCCGACCGGCTTATGTCGTACTTATCCTAACTGGATTGCACAGGAGTCGGCACGAGGAACAGAGTTCGAATCATTCAACGGCATTCGTCCGGACCACCAGACCATACTTCCGTTTACCCGTCTGATGGGAGGACCGATGGACTACACCCCGGGTATTTTTGAAGGCGATTTGTCAGTGTATGGCAGTAACAAGGCAAAGTTGGGTACTACACTAGTAAAACAATTAGCTTTGTATGTCACGATGTACAGTCCGCTTCAGATGGCTGCCGATTTGTATCAGAATTATGAGAAATATCCGGATGCGTTTCAGTTTATTAAGGATGTGGCAGTTGACTGGGATCATACCTATATATTAGAGGCGGAACCGGGAGATTACATCACGATTGCGCGTAAGGCTAAAGGGAAAAATGAATGGTATGTAGGAGGTATTACGGATGAAAACAGCCGTGAAGCCCTTATCGACTTCAGCTTTTTGCCGAAAGGCAAGAAATATCAGGCCGTTATCTATGCAGACGGGAAAAAAGCCGACTGGCGGACAAATCCGAAGGAATATGTAATAGAAACACGGACAGTAAGTCATAAGACTAAACTCAGACAAAAGCTGGCCTCCAGTGGTGGGGTAGCCATCAGTATAAAGGAATTATAGGTAGAAGATTGTTTTCAGGAAAATAAAGGTAGCTCTTTGATAGAATTGTCGGCATAATTATAAAGAACAGGTATTAGTGGATGACTTTGCATAAAAGTTGTTGAAATAGATTTTAAAATTTATCTTTGTTGAATTGATGTTGTATTCTACTATCGTGGATACAAAAGACTTTACGTTCGATTTGAATGTAAACATGGCTCATAACGTATCTATGGTAAAAGAATTGGCAGAAGGTGTTGATTATTTATTCTTTGATGGTGATTCTGGCTTCCCGATAAAAGTTGGAACTCGTGCAGGCCATAAATTGGGAGAAATCTATGCTTCAGAAGTCTATATGCGTGATGAAAACGGAAATATCCTTGTGGGCGCAAATGGTTTACCGATGAGAAGTCGTAAATTGTCAGATTGTCTTGCAAACCCGATTGGAAATATTCAACCAAAGCTTACGATGTCTGTATCACCTTCGTTTACATATAAGGGCATTTCATTGTCTGCTATGTTTGATATGAGATTTGGTGGTGACATTTATTCTTATTTAGAAGCTTTGGCAACAGGAAGTGGTCTGGCAAAACGGACAGAAAACCGTGGAGAGGACAATAATTATATGATGATATTCCCAGGCGTGCATACAGATGGAACTCCGAATACGACACAGATTACAGCTTCAAACTATTACGGAAATTTGCTGCCAGAAGATTTCTTGTATGACGCGTCATTTATCAAGCTGAAAGAATTGTCTTTGGGGTATTCATTCCCGTCAAAAATGTTGAAAAAAACTCCGTTGACTGCATTGAATGTTTCATTTGTGGCACGTAACTTGTGTTATCTGTTGAAACACACTCCGGGTACAAGTCCAGAGGGAGGCTATGACACGACTATGTTCTCTCAAGCTATTGACTTTGCGGCTATACCATTTACACGCACATTCGGTTTTTCTGTAAGTTTAGGTTTCTAATTCTAAAAACAAAAGTATTATGAAATTCAATATATATAAATCTATTGCTGTTTGCTCGTTAGTAGCTCTTGCAGGATGTCACGATTTTGAGGAAATGAATACGAATCCTTATCAGCCGGGATATATTCCAGAAGCTACAGAAAATGTTAGTCCAAATGGGTATGATATTGATTATCAGCTTTCAGAGAAAGCATTGGCTTCTTTGAAAGAAAGAGAGTCCGGTATCGGAAGTACTCTTTATGGTTTCTTCTATGACGGGGCATGGGATAATTACCAAACAACAACGAACCTTACCCATGATATTTATGCTGGATATACTGGAAACAATGTAAGTGGTTTTTTAACACAAGCTCCTACTTATGCATATACAGAAGGTTGGTCTGCTAATCGTTGGAATCAATTTTATGATAAAAGAAGTAATGCTGAATATAGTGAGTTAATCAGGACATTTTGGTTCTGTGATAAAAATAAATATCATGCTGCTTTTTATATCAGCCGTATTTATTATGCATTCTTGTTGTCAATGCAGACTGATACTTATGGTGATATTCCTTTGGAATATTATATCAAGGGAGCTGCTCCTGTTAGTGAGCAAGTGTCATATACTAAACAGGAAGATGTATATGCTGCTATTTTCTATTTGTTGGATCAGGCTATCACAGAATTAAATAATAATAAGAGCAATAATTGGGACGGCTTAAATTCAACAAATGACATCTATTATGGTGGAGATGTGGATAAATGGATACGTTTCGCTAATACTCTTCGTTTACGTTTAGCTTTACGTATTTCGAATGTAAATCCAGAAGAAGCCAAAAAACAAGGTGAGGCAGCTTTAAATGGTGGTGTAATGCAAAGTCACGAAGACCGACTGGCTCTTATTCCTAAGTACCGCAATAATCCGTCTGAAAATCAAAATGTATTTGCAGAATTCTTTAGTTGGGGAAGTGGATCAACGGTTCTGCTTACAAAAGAGATGGAATGGGCGTTTAAAAATCAAGCTTTAAAAGAAGGTGCTGGTAATTTTACGGAGGAGTTTAATACAGAAGAAAGTAAATGTTATCTGGATCCACGTTGTGAAATGTTGTGGTTCCGTCCTTCTTCATACGCTGATTTGAATCAAGCAATTCCGGAGCAGTTAAAAAAATCTTTTAATGGAGTTAGAAACGGAGCTTTAAATATTGGAGGAAGTTACTTAACTACATATTCATCTGCTCGTTGTTGTGTTGCAGATGATGCAATGGATCCAACTCATGCGTGGTGGTATAAAGGCACGGAATATGTATGGATGGGTTATCCTGAAGCTTTATTTTTACAAGCTGAAGCTGCATTAAGAGGATGGAATGGAGGATCAATAGCTCAAGCTAAACAACTTTATTTAGATGGAGTTAAGGCTTCAATGGAATATTATCAAATTTCATCGTCTGATTATCAGCCTTATCTTGATCACTTGAACGGTTTGTCTGCTTTTGATGGTACAGATAAAGAGGCAATTTTGGAACAGATTATTACGCAAAAATGGATTGCTGTATTCCCGAATGGAAACGAAGGATGGGCTGAAGTTCGCCGTACAGATTATCCACGTTATTTATTGGTTGTCGAAGGTGGAAATAACTCTGGTGGAGAAATATATGATACGAAACTAATTAAACGAATTAGTTATCCAGATAGAGAAGAAGAGAATCCGAACAGACCTGATATAACACAAGGTGATCGCGTTTGGTGGGATGTAGCCGATACAATGGATGACAACGGCAAATGGCAGACGCCGAGAAACATCAAATAACTACCTTTAATAAATGAATAGAGAAAGCCGTCTTAGCCTATTGGTGTTGGTTTTAAATACATTATATGGCTAAAACGGCTTTTTTAATCATTATTTTTCTTAACTTTAGTCACTGCGGGGTTGCAGTATCTTTTAGCTATTATAATAACATGAAAAATTCACTTTGGGCTTTTATTGGTTTGGCTGGTCTTACATGGGCTTGTTCTACGCCTGTTACTCCTGTGGAAGAAGATTTGACACAGTATGTGAATCCTTTCATTGGGACGGACTTTACCGGAAATACTTATCCGGGTGCACAAGTACCTTTTGGCATGGTCCAATTAAGTCCGGACAACGGGCTTCCGGGATGGGACAGAATCGCAGGTTATTATTATCCGGACAGTACCATTGCCGGATTTAGTCATACGCATCTTTCAGGAACAGGAGCAGGCGATTTGTACGATATCTCTTTTATGCCAGTGACCCTGCCATACGTAGAGGCAGAAGCTCCTCTAGGGGTACATTCCAAGTTTTCACATGAGAAGGAAAGTGCATCAGCGGGCTATTATCAGGTCTTTTTGGATGATTATGGAATCAATGTGGAACTGACGGCGACGGAGCGTTGCGGAATTCAACGCTATACTTTCCCGGAAGCAAAGTCGGCCATTATCCTGAACCTAAAAAAGGCAATGAACTGGGATGCCACTCAGGACAGCTATGTGGAAGTTGTAGACTCTGTGACTATCCGTGGATACCGTTTCTCGGATGGTTGGGCCAGAAAGCAGAAGGTGTTCTTCCAAACCCGTTTCTCTGTTCCTTTTGAGAATGTACAAATGGATACGACTCCTATTTTGAAGGACAATCTTCCTATGGGTACTGCATACATTGCCCGGTTTGATTTCTCGACGAAAAAGGATGAGCAGATAATTGTTTCTACTGCCATTTCGGGAGTGAGTATGGAAGGTGCCGCCAAGAATCTGCAGGCAGAAGCTCCTGAAAACGATTTTGAAAAGTACCGGTTGCTGGCTAAAGAAACATGGAATAAGGAATTATCGAAGATAAAGGTAGAGTCGGAGGACAAGGATGACAAGACCGTGTTCTATACCGCACTTTATCACAGTATGCTGGCTCCTACTATTTATTCGGATGTAGACGGACAATATTACGGACCGGATCAGAAGATACATCAGGCAGAGAACTGGACTAATTACAGTACGTTCTCTCTTTGGGATACGTTCCGTGCCTCACATCCGCTGTTTACTTATACGCAGCCAGAACGGACTAATGATATGATTAAGTCATTCTTGGCATTCTATGAGCAGAACGGTCGTTTGCCGGTATGGAATTTCTATGGAAGTGAAACGGACATGATGATTGGTTACCACGCAGTGCCAGTTATTGTGGATGCGTATTTGAAGGGTATCGGTGATTTTGATGCGGGAAAGGCATTGGAAGCTTGTGTCACTACGGCGAATATTGATGAGTATAGAGGTATTGGCTTTTATAAGCAAAAGGGGTACATCCCTTATAATGTCACAGATGAATATAATTCCGAGAACTGGTCGTTGTCAAGAACACTGGAATATGCGTTCGATGATTTTTGTATAGCTGAAATGGCTGCCAAGATGGGGCGGAAGGATATTGCGGAGACTTTCTATGCCCGTTCGCAGAATTACCGGAATGTGTACAATCCGGCTACTTCTTTTATGCAGCCCAAAGATGATAAAGGTAATTTTATCAAAGATTTCCATGCCGAGGAATATACGCCACATATTTGTGAAAGCAATGCATGGCATTATTTCTGGTCTGTACAGCATGATGTGGATGGTCTTATTAGTCTGGTGGGAGGAAAGGAACGTTTTAGAGAGAAGCTTGACAGCATGTTTACATATCACCCGACGGACGACCACGAATTGCCTATCTTTAGTACAGGTATGATTGGACAGTATGCACACGGAAATGAGCCGAGCCATCATGTGGCCTATCTGTATAATAAAGTCAATCAGCCTTGGAAAACGCAGCAATATGTGTCGCAGATTATGGATGAACTGTATCTGAACACCCCGGCTGGTTTGTGTGGAAATGAGGATTGCGGACAGATGTCGGCATGGTATGTGTTTAGTGCCATGGGTTTTTATCCTGTAAATCCTGTTTCAGGTGAATATGAAATTGGAAAGCCGAAATTTAAAAAGGTTGAATTGCAGCTGGCAAATGGTAAAGTATTTACTGTGGTTGCAAAGAACCTTGACAAGGAAAATAGGTACATACGTGCTGTGAAATTGAACGGTAAGGACTATCATCAGAGTTTTATTACGCATGAGCAGATTCTGTCGGGTGCAACATTGGAACTGGAGATGTGTAATGAGTCTGGACATATATGGTATTAATTGAAAATCTTAAACTTGGAATTCGTTATGAAGAAATTAGCATTGTTAATTATGATAATGTGCTTTGCCCTTCACGGTAAAGCTACCAATTATGCAGATTATGTAAATCCGCTGATTGGTACTCAGTCTACTTATGAGTTTTCTTCCGGAAATACGTATCCGGCTATTGCACGTCCATGGGGTATGAACTTCTGGACACCTCAGACCGGGAAGATGGGAGACGGATGGCAGTATATGTATACTGCGACTAAAATCAGAGGGTTTAAGCAGACTCATCAGCCCAGCCCGTGGATTAATGACTACGGTCAGTTTTCCATTATGCCGGTGGTAGGAGAGCCGGTGTTTGATGAAAACAAACGTGCCAGCTGGTTCTCACATAAAGGTGAAGAAGCAAAGGCATATTATTATAAGGTGTATCTGGCAGAACATGATGTAGTGACAGAGCTGGTTCCGACTGAACGGGCTGCCCTGTTCCGTTTTACTTTCCCTGAAAATGAGCATTCTTACGTAGTGATTGATGCGTTTGACAAAGGTTCTTATGTGAAGATTGATGCGGCAAATAACCGTATTATCGGTTATTCTACCAAGAATAGTGGTGGTGTGCCTGATAACTTCAAGAACTATTTTGTAATTGAATTTGACAAGTCTTTTACATATAAGGCTACGGTGGCCGACAGCTGTATCTCTGTGGATAAAGCTGAACAGGAGGCAAATCACGCAGGAGCTATTATCGGTTTCGCTACTCGAAAAGGTGAAAAGGTACACGCCAGAGTGGCTTCTTCTTTCATCAGTCAGGCACAGGCTTTAGAAAATCTGAAGGAGTTGGGCAATGACAGTTTTGAAGTGTTGGTAGAAAAAGGTAAGACAGCCTGGAATGAAGCGTTGGGCAGAATCGAGGTAGAAGGTGGTAATCTTGACCAGTATCGTATGTTCTATTCTTGCTTGTACCGTTCGCTGTTGTTCCCTCGTAAGTTCTATGAGATAGATGCCAACGGACAGGTAATGCATTACAGTCCTTACAACGGACAAGTACTTCCGGGATATATGTACACGGATACAGGTTTCTGGGATACATTCAGATGTCTTTTCCCTTTGTTGAATTTGGCTTATCCCTTTGTGAATAAAGAAATACAGGAAGGGCTTGTCAATACTTACAAAGAAAGTGGATTCTTCCCTGAATGGGCCAGCCCCGGACATCGCGGATGTATGGTGGGCAACAATTCTGCTTCCGTGTTAGTTGATGCTTATATGAAAGGTGTAAAAGTGGACGACCTGAAGACATTGTATGAAGGACTGCTCCATGGAACAAAGAACGTGCATCCGGAAGTATCTTCTACGGGACGTTTGGGATATGAATATTATAATAAATTAGGTTACGTGCCTTGTGATGTGAAGATACACGAGAATGCAGCCCGTACACTGGAATATGCGTATGATGACTGGTGTATCTATAAACTTGCTAAAGAACTGAAGCGCCCGAAAAAGGAAATCAAGCTTTTTGCAGAACGTGCTATGAACTATAAGAATCTGTTTGATTCGGAGACCAAATTGATGAGAGGCAAAAAGGAAAACGGTGAATTCATGAAACCTTTCTCTCCGTTGAAATGGGGGGATGCCTTCACAGAAGGAAACAGCTGGCACTACACCTGGTCGGTGTTCCATGACCCTCAGGGACTGATTGACTTGATGGGAGGAGACAAGGCCTTTGTGTCTATGCTTGATTCTGTCTTCTCTGTACCGCCTGTATTCGATGACAGCTATTATGGTTTTGTAATCCATGAGATTCGTGAGATGACCGTGATGAATATGGGTAACTATGCACATGGAAACCAGCCTATCCAACACATGATTTATCTGTACAATTATGCCAAACAGCCGTGGAAAGCGCAGTACTGGTTGCGTCAGGTGATGAATAAGATGTACACACCGACTCCGGATGGATATTGTGGTGACGAGGACAATGGACAGACTTCTGCATGGTATGTATTTACTGCATTGGGATTCTATCCGGTATGTCCGGGAAGCAATGAATATGTGGTAGGTGCTCCTTTGTTCAAGAAAGCGACTATTCATCTGGAAAATGGAAAGGATGTAACGATTGAAGCTCCGTTGAACAGTGAGGAGAATTTGTACATCAAAGAGATGAAATTGAATGGGAAATCTTATACTCATAACTATTTTTCACATGAAGATTTGATGAATGGAGCGAAAATACAAATAGAAATGAGTAACTTGCCGAACGAAAACAGAGGTATAGCTGCAGAAGATGCTCCTTACTCGTTTTCAGTGGATGAGAAATAAGAACCTTCATATATTAAATTTAAAACCATGAATAAGAAATCATTATTGTTTGTTCCGGTTTTGTCTTTGTGTCTGGCTTCTTGTGGAAGTAGCCAGAAAGGGCAGGAGATGGAAGATTTGACACAGTTTGTAGACCCTCGTATCGGTACTGGCGGACATGGACATGTGTTTTATGGAGCCAATGTGCCTTATGGATTTATTCAGCTGGGTCCGACAAGCATTCCTCAGTCATGGGACTGGGTATCGGGTTATCATGTATCAGACTCTACGGTGATAGGATTTCCGCATACGCATCTGAGCGGCACCGGCATAGGCGACTTGCATGACATCAATGTAATGCCGGTAGTAGGAGAAGTGACCTATTCAAGAGGAGATGCTTCATCGTATGAAACAGGTCTGTGGTCTTACTCAGACCGTTCGAAAGAAGTTGTGACTCCGGGTTACTATCGTACTCATCTGTCAAGATACAATGTGGATGTAGAATTGACAGCTACCAAGCGTGTCGGCTTCCATAAATATACCTTCCTGGGAAATGAAAGTCCGGCCATTGTATTTGATATGGTAAACGGTGGCTGCTGGGATAAAACTACAGAAGCCGTGATACGGGTAGTAAACGATAGTACCGTGAGCGGTTATCGCTATTCAAAGGGATGGGCCGACGACCAGCGTGTATTTTTCCGTGCAGAATTCTCACGTAAGTTTGATAATGTAGAATTTATTGTCAACGATTCTGTAAAGGAAGGTGATATGGCAAAAGGTGCACAGCTGTTTGCCAGAGTTAATTTCGCTGCGGGAAATCAGGAACCGGTGTATATGAAGGTAGCATTGTCTCCGACTTCAGAAGAAGGTGCACAACTGAATATGCAGACAGAGCTGAGTGGTTGGGACTTTGAGAAGACGATTGCAGATGCTAAGGCTGCTTGGAATAAGGAATTGAATAAGGTAAAAGTGTATACCACAGATGAGGCTTCAAAGAAAATTTTCTATACAAGTCTGTATCACACTTTGTTTGCTCCATCTGAATTCTGTGATGTGAACGGTGATTATTATGGAGCCGATAAACAGATGCACAAGGGCGAAGGTTTTGTAAATTACACAACATTCTCACTGTGGGATACCTATCGTGCGGCACAGCCGTTGATGACAATTCTTCATCCTGAAAAGATGAGTGATATCATTAATACCATGCTTCACATCCATCAGCAGCAAGGAAAGCTTCCGGTATGGCATCTGATGGGGTGTGAAACCAACTGTATGGTAGGCAATCCGGGTGTACCGGTGGTGGCAGATGCCATTTTGAAGGACATCAAAGGCTTCGATACAGAGTTGGCTTTCAAGGCACTGAAAGAATCTTCTATGTTGCCTGAACGTGGAATGGAACATCGCATTGAATACGGATTCATTCCGGCAGACAAGATGACGGAAGCTATTGCGTACGATATGGAATATGCTATTGCAGACTGGGCAGTGGCACAGGCAGCTCAGAAACTTGGCAAGCAGGAAGATTATGAATATTTCCTGAAACGTAGCAAGTCATATAAGAATTATTTTGATGCTTCTACAGGCTTCATGAGAGGAAAGATGCTCGACGGTTCCTGGCGTACTCCGTTTAGTCCTTATGCATCTTCTCACAGAGAAGACGACTATTGTGAAGGAAATGCATGGCAGTACACATGGCTGGTTCCTCACGATGTAGAAGGACTGGTGGAATGTTTCGGTAGTAAAGAGGCATTTGTGAACAAACTGGATTCTTTATTCCTGGCAAACGGTGATATGGGAGAAGCTTCTTCTCCGGATATTAGCGGATTGATTGGCCAGTATGCGCATGGTAATGAACCGAGTCATCATACAGTTTACTTGTACACACTTGTAGGTCAGCCTTGGAAGACAGCTGATAGAATCAAGGAGATTCTGCATACAATGTATACAGACCAGCCGGATGGTTTGTCAGGTAATGAGGATGTAGGACAGATGTCGGCTTGGTATATCCTTTCTTCTTTCGGATTCTATCAGGTAGAACCTGCCGGTGGCAAGTTTGTATTTGGTTATCCGAACTTTGATAAGGTAGAGATAACCGTTCCTGCTGGCAAATTCGTTATAGAACGTGAAAACAAAGGCCAACAGAACAATTACATACAAGGTATTGTCCTTAATGGAACTGAATATAAGAAACCCTGGATTGAATACGCCGATATTATGAAAGGCGGCGAATTGAAGTTCCTGATGGGAGATGAGCCGGTAGTATGGTATTAAAATGTAAGTCTGACTATATATTGGGAACCCGTCATCGAGCCTGTGGCTTGGTGGCGGGCTTTCTTTTTTTAAGAAAATAAAATTCATAAAGGAGTTAGGAAGAAATATGAAAATTTCTTCCTAACTTGCGCTCCAGAAATAATTAACCTTAAAAAGGACAGATGGAAAAGACTCTTACTAAAGCAATCAAAACTATTTGCTGTTCATTGACGGGAGTGCTGACGATTAGTGGGGCTCCTCAGCAGTTGTATGCGGAAAATGCATCCTTGCCTTATTGGAAGGATATTCAGACTGTATCAGTAAACCGGGAAGCGCCGAGATCGGCTTTTATGACTTATGCTGACAAGACTCAGGCCTTGACTGGAAAATATGAAAACAGCCCTTATTATGAGTTGTTGAATGGTACGTGGAAATTTTATTATACAGATTCGTACCTGAATCTTCCTGCAGACATTACCTCTCCGGAAGTGAGTACAGAAGGGTGGCACGATATTAAGGTGCCGGGAAACTGGGAAGTGCAAGGATTCGGTACGGCTATTTATACGAATCACGGATATGAGTTTCAACCTCGTAACCCTCAACCTCCCTTGTTGCCGGAGAAGAATCCAGTGGGAGTGTACCGGCGTGATATTACCGTACCTTCAGAATGGAAGGACCGTGATATTTACCTCCATATTGCCGGAGCAAAATCAGGATGCTATGTGTATTTGAACGGAAAAGAAGTTGGTTATAATGAAGACTCCAAGAATCCGGCTGAATATCTGATAAATGATTATTTGAAGGAAGGTAATAATGTGCTGACTTTAAAAATCTTCCGTTGGAGTACGGGTTCTTATCTGGAATGTCAGGATTTCTGGCGTATCAGCGGTATAGAACGTGACGTATTCCTTTATTCACAGCCGAAAGCTTCAGTACAGGATTTCCGGATTGTGTCTACTTTGGATGATTCGTACCGTAACGGTATTTTCCGTTTGGATATGGAGCTGAAGAATCATCGTACCAATACGGCCGGGTTGAGTATTGGATATGAATTACTCGATAATAACGGAAAGGTAGTAGCCAATGGTGAAGAAACCGTAGACGTACTTGCTGGTAAAGAAGGTACCGTATCGTTCAGCAAGGAACTGCCTGAAGTAAAAACCTGGACTTCGGAAGCACCTAACTTGTATAAACTATTGATGACTGTAAAGGAAAATGGAAAGGTGACCGAAGTGATTCCTTACCATGTAGGATTCCGTCGCATTGAAATCAAAGAAATTGATCAGAAAGGTACTAATGGAAAGAATTACCATGTGTTGTTTATCAATGGGCAGCCTTTAAAACTGAAGGGTGTAAATATTCACGAACATAATCCGTTAACAGGGCATTATGTAGATGAGGCCCTGATGCGTAAGGACTTGGAGCTGATGAAACGGAACAATATCAATACGGTACGTTTGTGTCATTATCCGCAAGACCGCCGTTTCTATGAACTCTGTGATGAATATGGTATTTACGTGTACGATGAGGCGAACATTGAAAGTCATGGAATGTATTATGATTTGCGTAAGGGTGGAACCTTGGGAAATAATCCGGAATGGTTGAAACCGCATCTTTACCGTGTGGAGAATATGTTTGAACGGAATAAGAACTATCCTTCGGTTACATTCTGGTCGTTAGGTAATGAGGCTGGAAACGGTTACAACTTTTATGAGGCTTATTTGTGGGTAAAACAGGCCGACAAGGGACTGATGGACCGTCCGGTAAATTATGAACGTGCTCAGTGGGAATGGAACTCTGATATGTACGTGCCGCAATACCCCAGCGCATCCTGGCTGGAATCAATAGGCCGGTTAGGAAGTGACCGTCCGGTAGTGCCTTCAGAATATGCACATGCCATGGGTAACTCTACCGGAGGCTTGTGGGACCAGTGGAAGGCTATCTATCAGTATCCTAATTTGCAGGGAGGATATATCTGGGACTGGGTAGACCAGGGTATTTTAGTGAAGGATGAAAATGGAAGAGAATATTGGGCATACGGAGGTGATTTCGGAACCAACATGCCGAGTGACGGTAACTTCTGCTGTAATGGTATCGTGAACCCGGACCGCAATCCTCATCCGGCCATGAGCGAAGTGAAATATGCGCATCAGAATGTAGCTTTTGAAGCTACAGACCTGGCAAACGGTAAGTTTAATGTACTGAACCGTTTTTATTTCACGAACCTGAAGAAATATATGATTTCGTATGAAGTGAAGGAAAATGATAAGGTGGTACGTCGTGGAAAAGTTTCACTGGATATAGCTCCTCAGGAAAAGAAAGAGTTGGCGGTGAATGTTAGTGGATTGAAAGCTAAAGTGGGTACGGAATATTTTGTGAACTTTTCAGTAACTACGTTAGAATCTGAACCGCTTGTACCGAAAGGATATGAGATAGCGCACGAACAGTTCCGCTTGCCGATAGCCCCTGCTTCACGTTCATTCTCGGTACAGGGTCCTGCTTTGCAGTGCAGTGAAAATGGCAACTTGTTGAGTGTGCAGTCTTCGCGTGTAGCTTTTGTATTTGACAAGTCGACTGGTCTGGTAACTTCTTATAAAGTGAAGGGAACAGAATATTTCCATGAGGGATTTGGTATACAGCCTAACTTCTGGCGTGCCCCGAATGACAATGACTATGGAAGCCAGATGCCTAAACGTCTGCAAATCTGGAAGCAGTCCAGCAAGAATTTTAATGTGGTAGATGCTTCATTGGCTATGGATGGAAAAGATGCGGTATTGAAGGTCAGCTACCTGTTGGCTGCAGGTAATTTGTATATTGCTACCTATCGCATTCATCCTTCAGGAGTAGTGAAAGCAAATTATACATTTACCTCTACGGAAATGGAAGCTGCGAAGACAGAAGCTTCGGAAGCTACATTGATGGCTACGTTCACTCCTGGAAACGAAGCAATCCGCAAGGAAAGTTCCAAACTGGTAGTACCGCGTATTGGTGTTCGTTTCCGTTTGCCTGCCGAAATGGAACAGGTGACTTATTTTGGTCGCGGACCGGAAGAGAATTATTGCGACCGGAATAATGGTACATTGGTAGGTGAATATCAAGCGACCGCTGAACAAATGTATTTCCCTTATGTACGTCCACAAGAAAACGGACATCATACCGATACACGCTGGTTGATGCTGAAAAAGAAAAATGGCAAAGGACTGGCTGTGTATGCGGATGGTACATTGGAATTTAACTCACTCCGTAATTCTATAGAAGATTTTGATGGAGAAGAAGCTACTCATCGTGACTACCAGTGGGGTAATCGTGATGTAGAAGAGTTGAAACATGATGTAAGTACCGCTAAGAATATCAAGCCTCGTCATACACATATCAATGATATTACTCCTCGTGACTTCGTGGAAGTGTGCTTGGATATGCGACAGATGGGTGTAGGAGGATTTGATAGCTGGGGAGCTGTGCCAGATCCTCAATATCTGATTCCTGCCAATAAAGAATATCAATGGGGATTTACGATTGTACCGATGTAAATGATAAAAGCATAAAATAAAAATTCCGGGCTTGAAAAGACTTGTTTTCAGGCCCGGAATTTTTTTGTTCAGATAGGGACATAAAAAAAGGAGTTCCGCTGAACTCCAACCTTTTGTTAACCTTAAATCTAATACTATGAAAAACACGATGCAAAGGTACGGACTTTCTGGAATTATGCAAGTTTTGTGTGCGTTTTCATGTGTTTTATAACATAATTTGAAGTTTTGCCCGTGTTTGAAAGACTTATTAATAAAACTACAGTGGTAATAAGAATCGTTCTTTAAAGTACATTCATCTAAAAGTCATGTGTTTTACATGGTTCTGTAATATGTTTTTTTGTTCTTTGCTACAGAATTAATCAGGACTTTTTATGGAATTAAGTGTTAGGGAACGTCAGAAGGCATTGACGGTTACACTGGCTATGCTATGTATAGCATGTGCTTGTTTGTTTTATCTGGGATATAGATTGTGCATGTATTATTAGTAGAGTGAAAAAAGGTGCGTCTGGATGATTCCGGACGCACCTTTTTAGCAATAAAAGCCGATGAGTTATTTGCTTTCTTTCTTAAACTTGTAGATAGCAAATGTCATGGCACCTATTTCGGTATTGAGCGTATTTCCTTCAATTGAAATGCTACTTTCTTTAGGAGTGATGAGGTTCGGATTGTCGAGTGTATTTTCTGCATCTGGGTTTTCTGTATGTAATGTGATGCATTTTCCGTCTCCTAAAGTTACAGACTTCTTCAGTCCTTTAAATTCCAGACTGATGGGTTGTGCTTTTTCAGACACGTTCGCTACTTTTACAATGTAGGTCTGTGTGTTTTCATCCCATACGGCACTGGCGAAAAGTCCATTCTGGCCTTCCTGACCACTTACCGGTTTTTTATCCATAGTCAGAGGAACTACATTTGTTCCGGTATTGTGACCGTAAAGTGACTGTACATACCAGCTGCAGGTGCGTACAGAACGGAGGTTGTCAAACCAGATTAAGTCTGGACGCCACTGCCAGCCTTCTACGTGAGCCAACAACGGAGCGTAAGTAGCCATGTGTACTACATCTGCGTTTCTTTCTGCTCCAGTCAGGAAAGCAGCTTCAAGCAAAGAAGCGTGGAAGTGGTTCCATTTCTTTCCTTTTCCGTGGCAAGCATATTCTCCTGCAAATACTTTCGGGCCTTTACGGTCGTAATTGTCGTAACGGTTTCCTGATTTCAAGAACCAGTCTTCCGGACGATAGAAGTGTTCGTCTACCAAGTCCACTTTCAGTTTCTTCATTTCCGGCCACAAGTAATCGAAGTCTTTTCCTTCAGAATTCGGACCAGATGAACCGATAATCTTGATTTCAGGATGTGCTTTGCGGAGAGCTTCTACGAATAACTTCAAGCGTTCAGGATATTCAGGTCCCCACTGTTCGTTTCCGATTCCGATGAACTTCATGTTGAAAGGAGCCGGATGTCCCATATCGGCACGGAGTTTTCCCCATTGGGTATCAGTACCTCCATTAGCAAACTCAATCAGATCGAGTGCATCCTGAATGTAGCTGTCGAGGTCGCATACTTGTACATGTGCTTTCGGGTCATCGTTCTGATACTGGCAGGCAAGTCCGCAGTTCAGTACAGGAAGTGGTTCTGCTCCCATGTCTTCTGACAGAAGGAACAATTCATAGAATCCCATGCCATAAGTCTGGAAGTAATCAGGGAAGAAACGATGCGGGAAAGTATAATGCCATCTGTTTTCATTGAGCGGACGGTTTTCTACCGGGCCTACAGAGTTTTTCCAGTTGTAACGGGTTGCCAGGTCTGTACCTTCCACGATACATCCTCCGGGGAAACGGAATACTCCCGGTTTGGTGTCGGCCAATGCCTGTACCAGGTCCTTTCTCAATCCGTTTTCACGTCCTTTCCAAGTATTTACAGGGAATAAAGAAACATGTTCCAGGTCTACGGTGCCCGGTGAATCGAGGAATATTCTCAAATGAGCTTTTGCTTCTGTCTGGGTCGGTGTGAGGATAACTTCATATTTTTTCCAGTCTTTTGAGTTAATTGTCAGGTTTTGTGAAGTGATGACCTGAGTTTCTCCCATAGACGCATTGTTGATAAGTTCTACTCGTATTTTCTGGTTTTCTCCTCTTGCCCATACGGTAAAACGATATTTTTCATTGGCTTTGAGTCCGATACCGAAAAATCCTTCGTTTTCAATACCTGTGCGTTTGTGTGCATGTCCGGGGTCTGCCAGGCGCACGTAATGTGGATTGCGTTCAAACGGGCCATCATTTTGCAGAGTTACATTTCCAAAAATGTCCCATCCCATAAAACTTTGAGGGAACTCGAATGAACGGTTCTTGATTAATTCTGCATAGAGTCCCCCATCTGCTCCATAGTTGATGTCTTCGAAGAAATGGCCGTACATGGTCGGTTGAATTTCTGCTCCAATTTTATTGGCTTGGATAACCATCTGATTGACATTCTGTGCGTGCAAGCTGAGTCCTGCTGTTAGTGCAAGCGCAGAAAGAAAGGTTAAGTGTTTGTTCATGGTTTTATTATTAAATTAATGTGATACAAATTTATAAATAAACACGAGAAATTCATGGAAAAACAGTGAAATATCTATCTTTATGAAATTTAGGCATAAAATTAGGAGCAATCATTTTTCCCGAGGTGGACAAATTCTTCTATTGGGTGGACATTTGTCTTTTGAGTGGATTTTTATCCTCTTTTTCAGAAAAAGACTCGAAAAACGGTTTACCTTTGTGTAAAACAGAATAATTTCTATGAAAAGAAACAGCTTACTTCTATACTTGCTTCTTGTTTTTTGCTTATGTTGCCCGAATGGGCTACTCTATGCGGTACAAAACTCTTCTCGTTTCTCGTTGGCTTCTATTACGATAAACGATGGACTGCCTTATAATTTTGTAGATGATATCATCAAATCCAGTGACGGCTATTTGTGGGTGGCTACGTATGGAGGAGGAGTAGCCCGTTATGATGGCAATGAGTTTGTGGTTTTTAGTGCCAGCACAACGGATAAAAAAAGACTGTTGCGAAGTAATTTTGTGGAGAAATTGGCGGAGGATGCTTTTCATCGTATTTGGATGGCAGGAGAAGCAGGCATAGAGCTCCTTTCTACAGATAACTTGCAATTGTTGCCTGCAGAGTCTTTACAGTCGGTAGAAATGGCTAAGTTGATGAAGCAACCGGTGAGTTTCTTGATGACTGCCAAATCTGGTAATTTATGGTTTTGTAGCCGTGGACAGATTTATAAGGTAATATTTAATAGTACAGGTACTGTGAAAAAAGTGATTCGGATTTCAGATACTCCGATACATGAACGTGGCTGTGTGTTGTACGAAATTGACGGATATATCTGGTTCTTTCATCAGGGGAAAATGTGCCGGATTAGCGAGAGCGTGGAAAAAAGTCAGGAGCCACAGCCCGTATCTGTTTCTTTGAATATTTCTTCTTTTGAATCGGTATTTTGTATTTATCATTGTAAGAACAATGTGTGGATTGGTACAAGTAATGGATTGTATTGTTATGATTTGACTACGGATACCAGTGTGCATTATGTACATAATTCTCAGAATCCTTCTTCCTTGTCGCAGAATTATGTGACATCCATTACTTCTACACGAGATGATCAAGTGATAGTTGGTACGCTGTTAGGATTGAATGTATTTAATGCTTCTACTTCTGATTTTACTCGTATCCAGGCAAGTGAGGGCATGGAGATGCACGGCTTGTCTTGTAATTTTATCAATACCCTTTATGCGGATGATGAAAATGATATTGTGTGGGTTGGAACTGAAATAGGAGGAATAAGCAAAATGTTTTCTTCCCGTTTGTCTGTAGTGAATTATTATCATCAGCAGAATCTTTCGGGCAGTTTGTCACATAATCCGGTCAATTCGATAGTGGAAGATGAGTATCAGACACTTTGGGTAGGTACCGTAGAAGGGGGATTAAACTGCCGTTTGAAGGGGAGCGATTCTTTCTTGCATTATACCACTGAAACACCAGCCAGTTTGGCACATAATACTGTAAGTGTATTGATGTTAGGTGATGAGGACCGTTTGTATGTAGGTACCTGGGGCGGTGGACTTGGCTGGATTAATCGTAAACCATCTGCTTCTAAACGTTATATGCCCGTTCCGTTGAATGATCCTTTTGTGTCAAGTTTGGCTTTTGACCCTGTGAGTCATTTACTTTGGATTGGCACAATGAATAATGTGTATGTATATAATCAGGCTGATGGAAGTATTTCAGAGCCTTTCTTGAATGAAAGTAAAGAAATTATCAATCAGAATGCATTAGGAATGTGTATTACTCGCGAACGGGAACTTTGGATTTCTTCTCCGTTTGGCCTTTTAAGAGTAAATCTTTCTGCATACGAAAAGGGACAATTGAAATACAAGAAGTATGTCTATCAATTGGATAGTCCTGATTCCGGACATCGGGAACGTATCACTTCTATTTTTCAGGCAAAAGATGGGACTATCTGGTTAGGAAGTAACGGAAATGGATTTTATAAAGCATTGAAAAAAGGAAATGATTACCAATTCCAAGCTTATACGAAGAATGATGGTTTGGTGAGTAATAGTGTACGAGGTATCTTGGAAGACTGGTACGGCAATATTTGGGTATCTACGGATAATGGTTTGTCATGCTTTAATGTGAAAGAAGAGTCATTCCGCAATTATAGTCAGATTGACGGTCTAATCTCTGATCAGTTTTATTGGAATGCCGGAGCTTTGTCGTTTGACAAGGAACGTTTGTTCTTTGGTAGTCAGAAAGGACTGACGGAGATACATCCGATGATTGAAGCTGAGCATCAGCGTAAGTTCCCTTTGGCTTTTACCCACTGTAGAGTGTTTGGACAGGAAGTTTTTCCTCAGTCAGGGGAAATAGTCATGCATGAAAGTGACAAGTCGTTATCAATAGAGTTTTCGGCACTTGATTATGCGTTAGAATCTCAGGCGCAATATTCATATCGTTTAAAAGGGTTTGATGACGCATGGGTAACTGTACCTTCCAATCGAAATAATGCGACTTATACCAATCTATATCCAGGAAAATATGTTTTCCAGCTTCGATATGCTCCTGATGGCAAACACTGGCTTGCGCATACAGAGGAATTGGTTATCGTAGTGCGTCCTTATTTCTATAAGACCCCCTGGTTCCTGCTTTCTGTCTTGTTTATTATCCTGTTTGGTGGTTATCGTATCCTGAGGTGGCGTTATCAGGCTATGAAGCGCCAGCAAGATTTATTGCATCAGATGGTAGAAGAACGTACTTCTGAGTTGGAGGAGCAAAAGAAACTGCTTTCCAATCAAACGCATGAGCTTTCGGAACAGAATCAGTTACTGAAAGATCAGAATGAGAAAATCACTACGCAAAAGAATCAGATTTTAGAGATGTCGCGTAAGGTAGAAGAACTGACCATTGACAAACTGGCATTTTTTACCAATATTACGCATGAATTCCGAACTCCATTGACGTTGATTGTCGGTCCTATCGAACGCGCTTTGAAATTGAGCTATAATCCACAGGTAATAGAACAGTTGCATCTGGTAGAGCGTAATTCAAAATATCTTCTTTCGCTGGTTAATCAGTTGATGGATTTCCGGAAAGTGGAGGAAGGACGTATCAAAATTGCCACTAATTATGGGAATCTGAGAGAATTTATGGCCGAGATTGTGCCTCCTTTTGCAGATTATGCGAAGAATCGTGGCATTGACCTTCAGCTGTATCTTCGCCTTGCCGATCCGATTCTGATGTTCGATGAGGATGTGATGCGTAAGATTATGACAAATTTAATCAGTAATGCTCTGAAGTTTACTCCAAAGGGAGGGAAGGTAGGCATATATGTAGGAGTTATTGGCAAAGAAAATGAGAAGAAGCTGTTCATTAGTGTTCGTGATACGGGAAAAGGTATTCCTGAGAATGATATGGAGCGTATTTTCATGCAGTTCTATCAATCCGATAACCGAAGCCTTGAGTCGGTCAGTGGTCAGAGTGGTACCGGCATAGGTTTGTATTTATGCCGGAAGCTGATAGATATGTTAGACGGTAAGATTTATGCGAAGAATAATCCGGTGAAAGGAGCCTCATTCCGCATTCTCTTGCCAGCTTTATATGGTGAGACTCAATCCCAGCCGGATTCTTCTGAGATAGAAAAAGAAGATACCGTGATAGATGTGCCTCGTAATGGAAAGATGGTTGTACTGGTAGTAGAAGACAATAAAGATATGCGCGATTATATCCGTTCTATCTTAGCCGAATATTATAATGTGTTGGAGGCCGCTCAGGGAGAAGAGGCCCTGAATATATTGCATTCTAATAATGTAGACTTTATTATTAGTGACCTGATGATGCCGGTTATGGATGGTATGGAATTATCTCGTCGTGTAAAGAATGACTTCTCCATATCTCATATTCCTTTCTTGATGTTGACAGCCAAAACTTCTGACGAAGCACGTTTGGAAAGTTATAAAATGGGTGCAGACGCATTCTTACTGAAACCTTTCGATGAGAACATGTTGTTGGCCCGTATTTCCAATATATTGGAGAATCGAAGACGTTTCCAACAAAAGCTCTCTATTGATATGAATACTGATTCGTTGGAGGTGGATGAGAATTCCGGTGACAAGAAGTTCCTGAACAAAGCAATGTCAGTTGTAAAAGAAAATTATAAGAATCCGGACTTTGAGGTGAGTGATTTTATAGAGGCAGTTGGCATTAGCAAGAGTTTGTTGAATAAAAAAATGCAGAGCCTGACAGGACAATCTGCTGGCCAGTTCATTCGCAATTATCGTTTGAATCTGGCTCGTGAACTTCTGTTGAAGAATAAGGTAACCCGTACAATGAATATTTCTGAGATTGCATACGAAGTCGGATTTAATGACCCGAAATATTTTACTCGTTGTTTTACAAAGCATTTTAACGTAACTCCGAGTAGTTTGTTAGAAGATTGAGCATTAATCTTATTTCTTTGTCTTAGTCGGAAACCTGTGTCAATCGTCATAGGTTTCCGGCTTTTTTATGAGTATATTCTTTTTCCAGGGGTACTGTTTTACTCAGAAAGGTGGAAATTTTCATGATTTTCATTTATCCACCTATAAAAACCGTTTGTCCACCTTCTTCATTATTTATGTTTTTACATTTGGACCATTGAAATAAACGTTTTTTGTTAAATAAAGACTTCCGTACTATGAAACATGGCTAGAAAAAGTCAGTCTTGGTGCTGTTGAAATATGATGTATGAGGATAGAAGTCTGAGTTTTTAAGTGGAATATTACTTTATTAATAATTTAAATTTAATACCATTAAAATGAAAAAACATTTGATTTTTTCCGCAATGCTTGGTTTGTGTGCCTTGGGTGGTACGGCGATGTATCCCGTATCCGTCATGGCTGCTGTAGCACAATCACCGGCTATTAAGGTTAGTGGACAGGTGGTTGATGAACAAGGTGAACCCTTGTTGGGTGCTACTATTAGGGTAAAAGACACTTCAATCGGAACAACTACTGATTTGGATGGAAATTTCCAGTTGGAGGTGCCTGGCAATGCTGTCCTGCTGATAAGCTATGTGGGCTATAAGGAACGTGAGGTAGCAGTTCGTAACCGTGCTATCCTCGAACCTATTCAGTTGCAGAGTGATACTGAAATGTTAGAGCAGGTAGTGGTAATTGGTTACGGTACACAGAAAAAGTCAGATTTGACCGGTTCTGTGGCAGTAGTAGATGCAGAGGCCTTGAAACAAGTATCTCATTCCAATATTTCATCTATGTTGGAAGGTAAGGTTGCAGGTGTACAGATTACTTCTGACGGTCAGCCTGGTGCTGATCCTACTGTACGTATTCGTGGAGTTGGCTCTTTTGGTAGTACTGCCCCGCTTTATGTTATCGACGGAGTACCGATGGGAACTTCCATTCGTGACTTTTCTTCCAATGATATTGAGACGATTCAGGTGTTGAAGGACGCCTCTGCAGCCGCCATTTACGGTTCACGTGCTGCAAATGGCGTAGTTATCATCACCACCAAGCGTGGACAGAAAGACCAGCCTTTGAAGGTGGACTATAACGGATATTTTGGTGTGGATTATATTCCTAAGGGTGTGTACGATGTGATGGATGCCGATCAGTACAGTCAGTACCTTGGACAGGCTTGCTTGAATTCAAACACTCCGTTGCCCGGAGGGTACAGTCTGGACAGTGCCACTGGTAAATATCGTTTTCAGGATAATACCAACACCGATTGGTTTGATGAAGTGTTCAAGACGGGTATCCGACAGAACCACAACGTGAATCTGTCGGGAGGTAGTGCCCACAGCACCTACAATGTATCGTTAGATTACTTCAACCAGAAGGGAACACTGGAAGGAGCTGGTCCTAACTATGAACGTTTCACGGCACGTGTGAATAACTCCATGGACACTAAGTTTGTCAAGTTCCAGACCAGTGTGGTTTATTCTCATTCCGACCAGGATAATATGGGATTGTCGAATGCTTCGGAATATGTGCAGGGATTGTATGGAAACGTGACCAATGTGTTGCGTGGTACTTTGCTTATGCAGCCTACCATCAAGGCATACGATTCTTCCACCTGGGTGCTGGATGATAAGGTAGGAGCAGCAAGCGACTACAACTATGATGCGTATGGGTATGGAGTTTATTATGATACCGTACACGGTGATATTTCTGCTTCGAACCCGTTGTTGATTAACAATTTGCTGCAACGTAATACGCGTGTAGACCGTTTTGTGGGAACCGCTTCAGCCGATGTGGATTTGCTGAAGATGTTTGGCATTGATAACAAGAATCACAAACTTAATTATAAAATCAATCTGTCATACAGTATGACTCATGCCAAAGATTTTACTTGGATTCCGGCTTGGGTACAGAGTAACCGTGTTTACTTGGCAAAGAGTAACGAACGTTTGGACAAGAATTCACGCGACTACAAGGATGCGTTGATTGAAAACCTGCTCACTTACGATGGCACTATCGGTAAACATCACATCAACGTAGTGCTCGGACAGACTTATGAGGAAGAGAACACGGACTTGTTGAACGGATGGGCACTTAATTTCACTGAACCGTATTTCCTGCAGCTTCAGAACGGGGCCGATACCTATTCTTCAAGTTACGAATATAAGCATGCTATTCTGTCCTACATCGGTCGTGTCAATTACAACTATGATGACAGATACTTGTTCTCGGCTACTGTACGTCGGGACGCAAGTTCTCGTTTGTCGAAGAATATTCGCTGGGGTACATTCCCATCTGTATCTTTGGGCTGGCGTTTCGATAAAGAGCCTTTCTTCCCCTTCAATACGGATGTGGTAAACATGTTCAAGGTACGTGGTAGCTACGGTGAACTTGGTAACGAGAATATCGGTGAATATGTGTATCAGGCAGTGATGTCACGTAACAACATGACCTATAGCTTCAATAACTCGCCTGTGACTGGTTCTGCCATTTCTACTTTTGTAGATAACAACCTGGCATGGGAGAAGAAGAAAACCTATAACGTGGGTCTTGACCTTGCCTTCTTCAATAACCGTTTGGAATTCACGGCTGAATGGTACAAGAACACAAGTACAGACTTGTTGTATAATGTACCGGTTCCGGAACAGGCTGGTGTATCTAATACCACGGTTACCATGAATGCTGCTTCAATGAATAACTCCGGTTTTGAATTTGCGGCTACTTACCGTAACCGTGACCATGATTTCAAGTATGAGATTTCAGGAAACCTCAGTACGCTCCGCAATCGTGTGACTTCTTTGGGATTCGGTACGGAATCTTACATCAGTGGTTCTTATATTACGAATGTGGGACAGGAAATCGGTCAGTTCTACGGCTGGGTATATGAAGGAATCGCCCGTACGCAGGAAGATTTGGACAATCATGCCACTCAGGACGGTGCCAATGTAGGTGACTGCCTTTACAAGGATGTGAACGGTGACGGGGTAGTAAACGGTGACGACCAGACAGTGCTGGGCAGCGGTATGCCGAAAATCAACTTTGGTCTGAACGCCCGTTTTGAATATAAAGGATTTGACCTGAGTATTGCTACTTACGGAGCATTGAACTATCATGTGGCTGATGACATTTATAATTCGCTTAACTCTTGCTACGGCTATGGCAACAAGGACGTGGCTATACTCGATGCCAACCGTTTCAGCGAAGACGGAACTACTTATCTTTCCAATGTGCCCCGGACTTATGTCACCAACAATGCCAGTCTGGCTTGGAACGACTTGTTCAGTTCACGCAAAATCCAGAATGCCGCTTATTGGAAGATTGCCAATGTGGAATTAGGTTATAATTTCCCGAATAAATGGTTTGGAAAATATGTATCCGACGTACGATTCTACGTGTCAGCACAGAACCTTTATACCTTTACCGGATACCATGGCTATAATGTAGACTATGCAGGAGGTACCTTTACTCCGGGTTATAACTTCTGCTCTTTCCCGACTGCACGTACCTTTATGTGTGGACTTCATTTTACATTCTAATTGTTGTACTATTAAAAACATATCAAATGAAACTATATAAATATTCACTTGCCTGCATGTTGGGGTTGGGGCTTTTGACTTCTTGTGCAGACAGACTGGAATTGGTAAATCCCAACCAGCAGACTTCAGGTACGTTTGGCTATACTGCCGATGATTTGGAGGAGAGTGTGATTGCTGCCTACAATCATATCCGTATGGAAGGCTCTTATGCCCGTGTAGGCTACACTATTGATATAACCCGTAGTGATGAGGTTTGGAACTCTTCACAGGTATGGTACTTGTCATTTGACGATTTGAATGTGCCATTTACGGATGAAATTACATTCTGGCCTTGGCGGGAATGGTACTATACCATCAATGTATGCAACTTCATCCTGTCTCGTTGCGATGAAGATGACAGTCAGCTGGCGGAGAACATGAGATACATCAAGGGGCAGGCTCTCTTCTTGCGCGGATTGAGCTATTACAACTTGGTGGGTTATTATCAGAATCCACCGCTTATCACGGACTATGAGACTTATTCTTCACTGGAAGGACTTTATGGTAGTAACAGCACTTATGACGAAGTGCTTGACCAGGTGGAGGCGGATTTTCAGGAGGCCATGAACCTGCTGCCTTCACGTGATAAAGGAGGTGAATGGGCAGGTGGACGTGCTACCTGCGGTTCTGCGGCTGGTTATTATGCCCGCGCGCTGATGGTACGCCATAAATTTAGCGAGGCTCTTACAGTATTGGAAGACATCATTAACAAAAAATACGGAACTTATCGGTTAATGGACAATTACGGTGACAATTTCCGCGAAGGTTCAGCTTACGAGAACAACGACGAAAGTCTCTTTGAGGTACAGTTCCTTGACTATGGTTCACAAGGTACTGATGACGAATGGACTCCGGTAAATACCAGTCCTAATGCCACTCAAGGTCATGCTGTCGAGAGTAATCTGGCTCCGGGTTCTTTCAGTGGATGGGCCGATTTGGCAGCTTCACCTTGGCTTTATCAGCTCTTCAAAGCGGAGAGAACAAAGGATGGCGGGTTAGACCCTCGTCTGTATTGGACACTTGGTACGTATGAGAATGAATGGGAAGGCTTTGAATATGGTAATGTAGCTTATTCAAAGGAACTTACGGCTGCTGATAAGAATATTATTACGCATAACGACAACGGCGGTATTCCTATTGCAAAGAATACCAATTTCCGTACAGGATTGTATAGTACGGTCACAACAGGTTTGCGATGTGGTATCAACTTACGTTTGATGCGCTATTCCGATGTATTGCTTCGTGCTGCGGAATGTGAGAATGAAGTAAACGGACCTACTGAAAAGGCCATTGGTTGGATTAACGAAGTTCGTAGCCGCGCCGACTTACCGGACTTGAAACTGGAAGATTTTGATACTGCAGACAAATTGTTTGAACAGATTGCGAACGTGGAACGTCCGAAGGAATTCGGGTGTGAGTTTGGTAGAGGCTTCGACCTTATCCGTTGGGGATTCTTTTATGACAGCGGACGTCTGCAGCAGTTGAAAGAGCATAGCACTTTCCGTCGTTCCAATGACCCTGATAAGTTGCTTACTCCCGTCAGCTACAACAATATTAGCTCCGACTCTGAGTTGAAATGCCCGTTCGACACTTACTTGCCAGGACATGAGTTCTTGCCCATTTATCAGACCGTACTTAACAACAACCCGAACCTGAAAGGAAATTCGGCTAACTACGGAACCGATAATTCTACTTATTTCCAGGAAAAAGGATGGACGGTGCATCCGGTAGTAAATCTGGGTGAATAAAAAATAAAAGAAATAGTCTCCCTTTTCCAGCATTCCGTTTGGAAACTGGGAGGCTTCAATCAATGACCTATTTATATGAAAATTATGAGACATCTCAATAAATTATTGTTCGCCTGTGGTCTTGTAGCTTTTGGACTACCGACTTTGACAGGCTGTGAGGGTGGCGAACTATTCGATGTGAACGCCCCTGACTGGATCTCCGATAAAGTGCAGGAAATAGAAGACGCAGAGAACCAAGGAGAGGAAGTGCTTGAAGGCATGATGGAAGATGTGTACACAGTGGGAAACACTGATTACTCGAGTGCATGGTGGACTGCTTTTTCCAAGTATTATGTAATACCTGATGGGCAGAAATGGAACGCGGTGTTTAATCTTAAAATAAATCCGGATGCTCCCAATACATATAAGAATTTTGCCCTGATCATTTGCTCAGACGCTGATCGTGCTACTGAAGGATATAAGGAGTATGGAGCAATACGTTTTGATAATCAGCCATCTGGAAACTCGGAGTGGGGTGACTATATCGATCGTTCCTGTATCGAGAGTACGCTTACTTTCGAAACCGATACTGATGAAGGGATTGAAAAACTCGGAGGAAAGGTTACACTCACTGTCGACCGGTCTAATCCAGAGGCCTTTAATGTGACCATGACCAATGGCACAGTGACGAAGACTTATAAGCAACCGACTGCTCTTGTCAATTTGAATGCAGATGCAAGTAACACCAATATTCGTTGTTTCTTAGTACCTGAAGGTTCATACATCGACTTTTTGCAAAGCAATATTGAACCTATCGGAGGGCTCACTTCAGGTGAAGATAAAAATCCGGTTTCAATGGTGTTGCAGAATGTACCGACAGAGGTTGATGCGGGTGCTGACGTGAATGAAGCCATGGCTGATGTAACTGCGTTAGTGACTTTTGAGGAAGGAGTTACAAAGACCGTTAAAGCGTCAGATCTTAGTTTCTCTGCTATTCCCGATATGGATACTCCGGGGCAAAAAACACTTGTGGCTGCTTATAATAAGACGTTTCAAGGGAAGAATTGTGATACCTCCATTATGGCTTATGCGAATTTTGAGGTGGTAGAAAGGATTGTGTCTATCGAAGTGACAACCCCGCCGACTCATACAGCTTACTATTATTATACATCATCAGTTACAGCGAACTTGAATAATCGTACTTTAGCTTTTGATCCTACAGGAATGGTTGTTACGGCTACTGAGGCTTCTGGAAAACAAAGAGTACTTGAAAATTCAAGTCTTACGTTCTCGACTGTTCCAGCGACTGAAGGTTCTCACAAAGTAACTATTACTGCTGCTGAGGGGATTACTGCCGAAGTTGATATAACAGTTTCCAAGTCTGCGGTTTCATCAATTAGCTATACTGGAACTGTAGGTGCAACTGATAATACTACAGCTTTCTTAGGAGCTTATTCTGATAACTTTAAGGTGGCGGTAGGTGAAACGAAATCTATTAAATTTATTAATTATTGTGGTTATGAGGCGGAGAAATATTTCAGGAATTTCTTAGTAGTCCTTCGTCAATCAAATAACACAGAATATGCTGTATTGCGTGCTGATAATTGGGCTATGGGAACAGGTTCTGCTAATTGCATTAAGGATGGTACACAATGGGTTAATCAGACGTGGGATGAGTGGCTTAAAAGCATGAATGGGGCTCAGGTTACAGTTTATGTTACAAATTGTGGAAATGGTACTGCTGATGTTCAGATTGAAATGATTGGTAATGATAGTCAGCTTGATACTCAGTATTATTTAGGAGTTAATACAATAGTTCCTGAAGATTTGTACTTTGCAATGTCTGTTGAAAACGCTCATCTTGTTTTCGGTGAATAAAATAAATTTTTCTAATCATACATGCCGTTATTCTTATGAACGACGGCATGTCTTAAATAGAATTTACAAATGAAAAAACTATCATTTCTTTTCATATCCCTGCTGACGGCATTTGCCTTCGCGGGTTGCACCGATGGGTTGGACAACGTGGAATACAACCCGAGCAACGGTGTGGTTCTGTCTGCCCCCGTATCGGGTACGGCAACCAGCTCCTCGCTGACCGTTACTTCTACGATGACCGGTAATGTAGGTGTCGTACTTAAAAAAGGTTTCTGCTACAGTGCGAACGTACAGAATCCTACCATCAAGGACAATGTGGTGGATGCTGATGACAACTTCAGTGCGACTATCACAGGACTGATGGGTGGAACTACTTATTATATTCGTGCATACGTCTACGGTGACAGTCGTTATGTCTATTCGGAGACATTTACGGTTACTACGGGAGTAGCTTCTCTTGAAGAATATGTAGCACCGGCTTATGTAGATAACTATGTGGATATTGCAGCTTGGTCTAGCCGAGGAAAGTGGAATCTGGCTAACGTACATGACCCTACAGTGGTACTGGCTGAGGATGGATATTATTACATGTATCAGACAGACGCTTCATACGGTAATGCTCATCTGGCAGGTGGACACTTCCACGGACGTCGTTCGAAAGACTTAGTGAACTGGGAGTATTTAGGAGGTACTATGAAGGATCTTCCTGAATGGGTTATTCCAAAATTGAACGAAATTCGTGCTGAAATGGGATTGGAAGCTACTACGGCTAACTCAGCTGATTTCGGTTACTGGGCACCTTGTGTACGTAAAGTAAAAGATGGATTGTACCGTATGTATTATTCTATCGTTTGTCCTGGAACAATAAGTGGTGACGGTACCTGGAGTGAACGTGCTTTCATTGGTTTGATGGAGAATGACAATCCGGCTAACAATGACGGATGGGTAGATAAAGGCTATGTAATTACCAATGCTTCGGATAAGGGATTAGACTTTAATGTGGCAGCGAATAATTATGAAAATAGTTATTATAAATGGAATGCCATCGACCCGAGTTACTTTATTGACAAGGACAGTAAACATTGGTTGATTTACGGTTCATGGCATAGTGGTATCGCTTTGGTGGAACTGGATGCAGAAAGTGGTAAGGTAAAGGCTGAACTGCCTAAGCCTTGGGGTACTACAGGGGAAGAAATTGCTGCGTATGGGAAACTGATAGCTACCCGCAACATGCGTAGTCGTTGGCAAGCTTCGGAAGGTCCTGAAGTTATTTATCGTGATGGATATTACTATCTGTTCCTGGCGTATGACGAACTGTCGGTGGCTTACAATACCCGCGTGGCACGTGCAGAGCATATTGAAGGTCCTTATTTGGGAATAGATGGTACGGACGTGACTACGACAGGAGGCGACATACTTCCGGTAGTGACCCATCCGTATAAGTTTAATGGCAGTGACGGCTGGGTAGGTATCTCACACTGCTGTGTATTCGATGACGGGAACGACAACTGGTATTTTGCTTCACAAGGGCGTTTCCCTGCGAATGTGGGAGGAAATGCCTCAAGCAACAGCCTCATGATGGGACATGTACGCAGTATCCGTTGGACGGAAGACGGGTGGCCTGTTGTGATGCCGGAACGCTATGGTGCGGTGCCGCAGGATAAGATTGAAGAAGAGGAACTGGTGGGTAACTGGGAACATATTGATTTGTCTTATTCATACGGCAACCAGAAAACTTCCACTTTGATGACACTTTCTGCCGACCATAAGATTACAGAAGGTACCTGGAAAGGTGGTGAATGGAGTTATGATTCCGAGAATCAGATACTGACTGCCAATGGAGTAAAGCTGTATCTGCAGCGTGAAGTAGACTGGGAAGCTACTCCTCGTAAACCGACGATTGTGTTTGCCGGATACCATCAGAGTGGTGGTACTTGGCGGACAGATTGGGGAAAGAAAGTACAATGATTCAATGATTTGTTAGATGTGAGTTTGACGCCTTGTAGATGAGGATTTCTTGTTTGCAAGGCGTTTTTCTCATCACTTCTTGGTTAATAAATGATTTAATAGATAGTCCATGAAACACATCACATCTTTTCTTTTTTTGCTGGCCGTGGCAGGTGCGCTGCAGGCGTCTCCGCCTCGGAAACCTTCATCGGTCATTCCCACCAGTAAGGTAATGACCCACGACCCGGTATTGGCCAAACAGGGAGATACTTACTATCTTTTTGCTACAGGGCAGGGGATTTCGGTCATGTCTTCCAAAGACATGAAAAACTGGAAATTCGAGAAACCGGTATTCGACAAGGCACCCCAATGGGCAGGAGAGGCCATCAAAGGTTATAACGGACATACTTGGGCGCCGGATATTATTTTTCATAATGGGTTGTATCATCTGTTCTATTCCTGTTCGGCGTTTGGAAAGAACACGTCCGCCATCGGGCATGCCACAAATCCTACGCTTGACCCTTCCAGCCCGGACTTCAAGTGGACCGACCACGGCAAGGTGATTCAGTCGGTTCCTCATCGGGACATGTGGAATGCCATCGACCCGAATATCATCATTGACGAGGAAGGGACTCCTTGGATGACTTTCGGCTCCTTCTGGGATGGAATCAAACTGGTCAAGCTGACTCCGGACTTGAACGGGGTGGCACAGCCTGAAGAATGGCATTCGCTTTGTCGCCGTCCGCGGTCATTCGACCTGCCGGAAGACGAGGCAGGCGACGGAGCAGTGGAGGCTCCCTTTATCATGAAGCACGGGGAGTATTACTACCTCTTCGTGTCGTTCGACTATTGCTGCAGGGGCCTGAAAAGCAATTACAAAGTGATGGTGGGACGTTCGAAAACGGTGACCGGACCATATCTGGACAAAGAAGGGAAAGCGCTGAACCGGGGAGGTGGTTCGCTGGTGGTGCAAGGAAACAAGGATTATGCCGGAGTGGGGCACAATGCTGCCTATCACTTGGATGGGAAGGACTATTTCATCTTCCATGCGTATTCAGTTGCAGAAGAAGGAGCACCGAAATTGATTATACGGGAAATGACATGGACGCCCGACGGGTGGCCGATAGTAGATTTTTAAGAGGTAATATTTGTAGAGATGCCGCAAGGAGTATGATGCTTCCGAGCGGCATCTTTTTTATGTGGATATTGCATGATTTGTGCTCGTTTTTAGGGAATAATTTATTGTAAGTTTCACACTTAATATTTATTTTTGCCCTGATTAATCACTATCTGGAAAAACACTTATGAAAAAACAAGGACTCTTTTACACATTGGCATTGTTTGCTGCTCAGGCATTTGCCCAGCAGGCGGCAGTGACTGGCCCGGATGCCCGCCTGAAACTTGATTTTCAGTTGCAGGGCGGCAAACCTGTTTATTCGGTGACTTACGACGGCAAGACCGTCCTGGAAAATTCTCCCTTGGGATTTGTGTCCAACATCGGCGATTTCAGTCAGCAGATGACGTTTGTAGGTCAGCAGGCAGACAAGGTAGACAAGACTTACACGCAGACTCGTATCAAACGTTCCACGGTACACTATGCGGCTAACAAACTGACCGTGACCCTTGAGAATGCCGACAAGAAGAAAATCTACATTGTGTTCCAGTTGAGCAACAACGACATTGCCTTCCGCTATGAGATGCCTCAGTATGGCGAAACGGCTTGCATGGTCATTGAAAAGGAGGCAACCGGCTTTGATTTTCCTTCGTCTACCACCACGTTCCTTTCTCCGCAGAGTGACCCGATGATTGGCTGGATGCGTACCAAACCGAGCTACGAAGAGGAATATGTACCCGATGAACCGGTGGCTACTCCTTCTAAGTACGGTGAAGGCTATACTTTCCCGGCACTGTTCCATGTGGGCGACAACTGGGCGCTGGTATCTGAAACCGGTGTGCGCAGTCTGTATTGTGCTTCCCACCTGAGTGATGCTACTAAAGATGGTCTTTACAGTATTGCTTTCCCGAATCCGGAAGAGATGAACGGTCTGGGTTCTTCTACTCCGGGATTGGCCCTGCCGGGTGTCACTCCCTGGCGTACGATTACGGTGGGCAGCGGGCTGAAGCCGATTGTAGAAACTACCGTCCCGTTTGATGTGGTGGAACCGCTGTATGAGCCTTCGCAGGAATATAAGTTCGGCCGTTCTACCTGGAGCTGGATTATGTGGCAGGACCCGAGTATCAACTACGATGACCAGATTCGTTTCATTGACCTGGCCAGTGAAATGGGTTATGAATATACACTGATTGATGGAGGCTGGGAAAAGAACATCGGACGTGACCGTATGGAAGAGCTGTTTAAGTATGCACACCAGAAGAACGTGGATGTGTTTGTGTGGTACAACTCCAACGGTTACTGGAACGATGCGCCGCAAGATGCCAAGCAGTGCATGAGCAATTCGGTAGCCCGCAAGAAAGAGATGAAATGGCTGCAGAAGTGCGGTGTGAAGGGTTTGAAGGTAGATTTCTTCGGCAGTGACAAGCAGCAAATGATGGGCTTGTACGAAGACATCCTGACCGATGCCAATGAATACGGGCTGATGATAATCTTCCATGGCTGTACGATTCCACGCGGCTGGGAACGCATGTATCCCAACTATGTGGGCAGTGAGGCGGTACTTGCTTCTGAGAACCTGATATTCAACCAGCATTTTGATGATATGGAGGCTTACAACGCTTGTCTGCATCCGTTTATCCGCAATACCATCGGCTGTATGGAGTTTGGGGGTACGCTGCTGAACAAGCGTCACAACCGTACGAACGACGGAGGTACCATCCGCAAGACGACGGACGTGTTCCAGCTGGCTACAGCGGTGTTGTATCAGAATCCGATTCAGAACTTTGCCCTTGCTCCGAACAACCTGACAGATGCACCGGCACTGGCTATCGATTTTATGAAGCAGATACCTACTACGTGGGATGAAACGGTGTTCATTGACGGTTATCCGGGCAAATACTGTGTGCTGGCCCGTCGTCACGGCGACCGCTGGTATGTGGTAGGCGTAAATGCGCAGAAGGAGCCTTTGAAGTTGAGCCTGAACCTGCCGATGTGGGAGAAAGGCGAAACGGTTTCCTATTATCTGGACGATAAGAAACGTCAGCCGCAATTAGAAGAACTGAAAATCAAGAATCCGGCAGAGGTAAAAGTAGTAATCCAACCAGATGGAGGTATTATTCTGACAAAATAATTTGAGGAGTTTTCAAAAGAGAAAAAGCGTGATTTTTTAGTGGAAATCACGCTTTTCTCTTTTTAATTTATAACTTTGCATCCTAACTCATTGAATTATGGAGAATAATCAACTTTTTATTTACAATACACTGACCCGCAAGAAGGAACTGTTCGTGCCTTTGCATGCTCCTCATGTGGGCATGTATGTGTGTGGTCCTACCGTATACGGTGACGGACATCTGGGACATGCGCGTCCTGCTATTACGTTTGATATTGTGTTCCGCTACCTGACTCATCTGGGCTACAAAGTACGTTATGTGCGTAACATTACAGATGTGGGCCATCTGGAGCATGATGCAGACGATGGTGAAGACAAGATTGCCAAGAAAGCACGTCTGGAACAGCTGGAGCCGATGGAAGTGGTGCAGTATTATCTGTTGCGTTACCACAAGGCAATGGAAGCATTGAACGTGTTGCCGCCCAGCATTGAGCCGCATGCATCTGGACACATCATCGAGCAGATTAAGCTGGTGGAAGAGATTCTGAAAAACGGATATGCATACGAAAGCAAGGGCTCTGTGTATTTCGATGTAGCGAAGTACAACAAAGACCATCACTATGGTGTGTTGTCAGGACGTAACCTGGATGATGTGCTGAATACAACCCGTGAACTCGACGGACAGGATGAAAAGCACAACCCGGCCGATTTTGCTTTGTGGAAGTGTGCACAGCCGGAACACATCATGCGCTGGCCGTCACCGTGGAGCAACGGTTTCCCGGGCTGGCATTGTGAGTGTACCGCTATGGGACGCAAATATTTAGGTGAAACTTTCGATATTCACGGAGGAGGAATGGACTTGGTGTTCCCGCATCATGAATGTGAAATCGCACAGGCTGTGGCTTCAGAAGGTCATCAGATGGTACGTTA
>UMCL01022703.1_pt1 | contig 42950 bp, 38 predicted proteins | sample 1964221 | NCBI WGS metagenome assembly UMCL01 (sample SAMEA4835967, study PRJEB28245) | human gut metagenome | biome: gut microbiome; material: fecal sample | place: Denmark | collected 2008
ACCACATATTGACACGTTTCGTTTTTCCCCCCTTACGAAAGTCCGGTGCACAGTGTCCGGCTGACAGGACTGAAGCCCGGTACCTCCTACCGCTATCGGATCTGTGTGCAGGAAATATTGGAACATAAAGGAACAGAAGTAACCTACGGCAAAATAGACGGAACCGATATCTGGTCACAAGATCCTTACCGGTTTACCACCAACAATCACGGGAAACAACAAACCTCATTCGTGATGCTGAACGATATCCACGGACGCACCGATGACATTCCCAATCTGCTGGATGTGGCAAAATATAAGGAAACAGACTTTGTAATTTTCAACGGAGACATGGTTTCTCACTCCAGTACGGAAGAACAACTGTTCAACAGTTTCATGAACAAGGCAATTGAACTGTTTGCCTCAGAAAAGCCTATGTACTATGCACGCGGGAACCATGAAACAAGAGGAACATTCGCCTCTTTCTTCCAACAGTATTTTTCCGTTAAGGAACCTCATCTGTATTTTACCATGAGACAGGGACCTGTATTTTTTATCTTCCTGGATACAGGAGAAGATAAACCAGACTCAGACATTGCTTATTGCGGCATTACCGACTACGACCGCTATCGTTCCGAACAGGCCATCTGGTTGGAAAAAGTTGTCAATTCCGACGAATTCAAACAGGCCCCCTACAAAGTGGTTGTAGGACACATGCCTCCAGAACCTTGGAAAGGTGTCATCTGGCATGGTCCACAGGAAGTTCTGCAAAAATTTGTCCCCATTTTGAACAAAGCTGGTATTGACCTGATGCTCTGCGGACATTACCATGACAATCTACCGAAATATTACTATTATGAATCTTCAGATCAAGTAAAATTTCCGGTACTGGTCAACGAGAGTATCACCGTATTAAGAGGAAATGCCGATTCGGAAAAATTGTCTGTTGAAATAAAGGATTCCAAAGGGAAAAGCCTGTTTAGTAAAGTTATCCCCAGTAAGAAACAATAATAATATATTTACCTGTCATGAAAAAGAAAAATATAGCACTCATAACTTTATGCTTATGGATAAGCGGAAATCTGGCAGCCAAAGAATATCATGTTTCACCTCAAGGAAGTGATGCTGATGCCGGAACTCTCACACAACCTTTTCGCACCATCAACCGAGCAGCCCAACTAGCCTTGCCCGGTGATACTGTGACAGTACACGAAGGAGTATATCGTGAATGGGTCAATCCACTATACGGAGGTGAAAGCAATGACAAACGTATCCTCTACCGGGCTGCTCCGGGAGAGAAGGCAGAACTGAAAGGTTCGGAAGTCATAACCGGATGGAAGTCTGACAAACGTGCCAAAGGGGTCTGGCGCGCTGTCGTAAGCAACAAAATATTCGGTAATTACAACCCTTTCAATGATGAATTGTTTGGCGACTGGTTGTGGAAACCAGAAGGAACCACTTTCCATACGGGAGAGGTCTATCTGAATGATGTCTCTCTCTACGAAGCTCAAAACATAGAAAAGGTACTACATCCAGATACCATCCGGACCATCCGCGACCCACAGGGAAGCACTGCTTTCTGGTATGCTGAAGTGGGAGCTGAAGAAACAACCATCTATGCCAATTTCGGAGCAGCCAATCCCAATAAAGAAACCGTGGAAATAACTGTACGGCCTACCTGTTTTTATCCAACCCGTGAAGGTCTGAATTACATTACCTTCCGCGGTTTTCATGTCAGTCAGGCAGCTACCCAATGGGCTGCTCCAACAGCTGAACAAGTAGGTATGGTTTCTACACACTGGTGTAAAGGATGGATCATTGAGGAAAATATCATCAAAAACTCACGTGCCAACGGTATCACCTTAGGCAAAGAACGTGGAAGCGGACATAATCTGGACTGTACAGACAAACGGCTAGATGGTACACACCATTACATTGAAGTAATATTCAATGTACTCCGACATGGCTGGGAAAAAAATCAGGTCGGTTCACATATCGTACGGAACAACACGATTTCCGATTGCGAACAAACCGGAATCTGCGGCAGCATGGGAGGTGCATTCAGTGAAATCTACGGCAACCACATTTACAATATCCTGTGCAAACAACAATACGGTGGAGCTGAAATGGCAGGCATTAAACTCCACGGAGCTATTGATACCTACATTCACAACAACCGGATTCATAAATGCGGTTGCTATGGCCTTTGGCTGGACTGGATGGCTCAGGGAGCAAGAGTATCCTCCAATCTTTTCTACGACAACAGTTGGTACGATCTTTTCACAGAAGTGCAACACGGTCCGATAATTGTAGATAACAACATCCTGCTTTCCCAGTCATCCGTTCAGGAAAACGCAGACGGCATAGCCTATGTTCATAACTTGTTTGCCGGTTGTTTCCGGGGAATGGACGACGAACGCTATGTACCCTATCATTTGAATCATTCTACAGAAATCAAAGGATTCAAAAGCATCGTTCATGGAGATCACCGCTTCTATAACAACATCTTTATGGGAGGCAAGAACAATAAAGCCCAATATGGACTAAAAGGATACCAGACTGCATCCTGGCCTATATTTGCAGAAGGAAACCTGTTCTGTAACAATGCACAGCCAGCAAAAGAAGGACAAGGGGAGGTTTTGTCCGTAACTGTACCCGAGATTCAGATTGAAGAAACGGCCAACGAAGTTTATCTGATATTACCGGATGAAACCAACCATTTATCGGAAATAACAACCCAGCCTGTGGATGCTGCCCGTTTAGGAAAAGCCCGCCTTTCTAATTACTGCTTCGAAAATCCTGATGGCACCCCCGTCAATCTGGGAAAAGACTATTTCGGCAAAATACGTTCCGGACATTTCACAACTGGTCCTATACAACAAATCAATGAGAAACGAATCAAGGTCTGGTAACCACACTCATTATCCGTAAACGCATTACATCCAACGATTTTAATTTACAAAAATAGATCTGAAACAAAAACTTTTTAAACCCAAAATCATGAAACCCAAAGCAATGAAACACAAAATTTTGCTGGGATACCTCATCGCCTCATGCTGCTCAGCAGTCTCACTGAATGCACAGGTATTCCCCTATCAGGACACATCGTTACCCATCAGTCAGCGGGTAGACGATCTGGTATCCAGAATGACACTGGAAGAGAAAATATCACAGATGATGTTCAATGCTCCCTCCATAGACCGCCTGGGAATACCGGCTTATAACTGGTGGAACGAGTGCCTGCACGGGGTAGCCCGCTGCAAGGAAAAGGTTACCGTTTTCCCACAGCCGATCGGCATTGCAGCTTCTTTCAATCCCGAAGAATGGCAGAAGGCAGCCGGAATGATTGCCGATGAAGGCCGTGCTGTATATAATGCAGCCGTCAAACGCGGCAATACCTCCGAACGCTATACAGGACTTACTTTCTGGACTCCCAATATTAATATCTTCCGCGATCCCCGATGGGGAAGAGGACATGAGACTTATGGAGAAGATCCTCATTTGACAGCAGAAATGGGTATAGCCATGGTAAAAGGACTGCAGGGTAATGATCCCGATCATCTGAAAGTATCTGCCTGTGCCAAACATTTTGCCGTACACAGCGGCCCGGAGCCGTTGCGGCACAGTTTCAATGCGACCGTCAGCGACCATGACCTGTATGACACCTACCTGCCGGCATTTTACCGTCTGGTGACAGAAGCCAAGGTTTCCGGAATCATGTGTGCTTACAACCGCTTCGACGGACAACCCTGTTGCGGAAGCAATAAGCTCCTGCGCAAAATTTTGCTGCATGACTGGGGATTTAAGGGATATGTCACTTCTGACTGCTGGAGTATATCCGATTTTATCTACGGACATAAAACTCATGCGGATTCCATATCGGCTGCATCCGATGCAGTTCTGCATGGTACAGATCTGGAGTGCGGCAATATCTATAATTCACTGGATCAGGCTGTCAAATCCGGATTCATAACCGAAGACCAGATTGATATCTCACTTAAAAAACTCTTTAAGATACGTTTCCGGCTGGGAATGTTTGATCCGGCTGACAAGAATCCTTATGCACATATTTCTGAAAACGTACTTGAATCGGATGCTCACCGGCAACAGGCTCTTAAAATGGCACACCAGTCAATGGTATTGCTGAAAAACGACAAAAGCCTGCTTCCTCTGTCACGCAAGTATAAGAAAATCGTGCTGACTGGCCCGAATGCCAATAATGAAACGACACAGTTGGGTAATTACAACGGTTTTCCAACAGAAAACACCACTTTGCTGGAAGCTCTGCAAAAAGAAAAAGGTATCGAAGTCGTATATGATCAGCTTACGGACTTCACCAGAATGCTTCAAGAAACGGATACAGATAAGCTGCTGGAAAAATACAAGGATGCAGACCTGATCATCTATGCAGGAGGTATCTCACCATTACTGGAAGGAGAGCAGGGGGATGCCGGTAATGGAAAAGAAGAAGGTTTTTACGAAGGAGACCGGACTAGCATTGCCTTACCCAAAGTACAGACAGAAGTCATGAAAAAACTGAAAGAGCTGGGAAAACCTCTGATATTCGTCTGCATGTCGGGCAGTGCCATGGCCTTCAACTGGGAAGCAGAAAATGCACAAGCCATTATCCAGGCCTGGTATGGCGGACAGGCTGCAGGCACAGCTTTGGCTGACATTCTTTTCGGACGATACAATCCTTCAGGAAAGTTACCGCTGACATTCTACCGTTCAGACAATGACCTGCCAGATTTCAACGATTACTCCATGACAAACCGTACTTACCGGTACTTTAAGGGAGACGTGCTTTATCCTTTTGGCTACGGATTGAGCTATACTTCATTCAAATATAAGAAACTGGAAATTCCTGCACAAATACAGACAGGCGACAGTGTACGCGTACAGGTCACAGTATCCAATACAGGGAAACGTGCGGGTGAAGAAGTCGTACAATTATACTTGTCACACAAGGAAATAGCTCCGGAAGCTCCCAACTGTCAGCTGGTAGCTTTCAAGAAAGTCAAACTGGATGCCGGAGAAACACAGACCATATCCTTCATGCTGGCTCCCCGTAGTCTGGCGTATGTGGAAGATGCCGGTGGAGTGACTGAACCTGACGGAACAGTAACTTTCTATGCCGGAAATGTATGTCCGAGCGCTCCCCAACGGTTTACCTCTCAAGTGCTTTCCAAAAAGGTACAACTGACAGGCAACCCGCGCTATTTCATGTATTAAAAAAGACTTGCAACAATTCATTATAAACCTATGAGAAAACTATTACTTTTTTTAGGATTGATAGGAAGCCTTTTCCTCACCAATCTATCTGCACAAAACAAAAAGTTCCTGAATCCGGAACGTATCCATTACGATGGTTCATGCATGACAATTGACGGAAAAGACATGTTTATCTACAGTGCCGCTTTCCATTATTTCCGCTGCCCGGAAGAATTATGGCGCGACCGTTTCCGTGATATCAAAGCGGCTGGATTCAATACTGTAGAAACTTATGTGCCCTGGAACTGGCATGAAAGAACCATGCCGGCTAATCCGGATGACAACAGTCATTTCGATTTTGCAGATCTCCGACGCTGGCTGAAAATGGCTCAGGAAGAATTCGGACTGTACACCATTGTCCGTCCGGGTCCGTTTATTTGTGCAGAGTTTTCCGGTGGGGGATATCCTCGCTGGCTGGCACGATTCCGTCCGGTCAATTATAACGGTTTCTGGCTCAGAAGTGCTGATGAGCAGCATATCCGCTGGTGTAAACACTGGTTTGATGCTGTCTGCAAGGAGCTGGCCGATGAACAGCTTACCCGAAAACCTAAAGGCAGCAAGGGAATCATCCTCATCCAAATAGAGAATGAATACAACCACCATGGCTGTGACGGAAAAGAAAATTTACTGAAAGCCTTATACCGGTCCGTACGCGACAATGGTTGGGATGTACCCGTATTCACCTGCCTCACCAATGAATGCCGCAACAGCAAGGATGCCGAACTGTCTCAGGTATTCGACTGTGATAATTACTACGTCGGACTGTCTTCGGCTCCTGACTGTGCATACCGCATGGTCAATCTCAAGAAAGCCCAGCCAGATGCCCCGGGATTTGTGACTGAACTGCAAGGAGGATGGTTCTCCCTGGTAACCGGACGGTTAAGTGAAGAAAATTATTCAGATGCCCGTCATTTCAAGGCTGTCGGACTGATGTCACTGCTGGGCGGTGCAACCGGTATCAATTATTACATGTTTTTCGGAGGCACTCATCTGGCCGGATGGGGAGCCAGAGGGATGACCACCAGCTATGATTACAATGCAGCAATCCGTGAAAATGGTGCACGTGGACCCAAGTATTTTGAAGCACAGGCCATAGGTAAGTTTATCCATCAGTTTGAACCGCAACTTATCCGTTCTGAAGGAGGACCATGTGCTCTGGAAGGTGACAAAGAATCCCTGTTCGGCGGTGTGCGCGTGGCAGTAGACGGTACCCGTTTTGTCTTCCTGCATAATACCGATCCCAGAAAAGCAATCAAGGGAAATGTCCGGTTACTCCCGGGAAAGATGAACACCCCCACCCAGCCCATGTACAACATCAACCAGCATGGTGAGAAAGTGCTGATCAATGCAAACAACAATACTGAAAAACAAACCCTGACCCTTGCCCCCATCGAAGTAACTTACGAGTTACCGGCCTTGGGCAGTAAGGTACTGGTCATTCCGGCCGGGAAATCTGCCAAACAAGGAAAATGGTGGCTGGAAACAACCACAGAGCCCCGCCGTCCATCCAAGGTTCCGGCAGCAATCCGCATAGCCTCTGCCCAGAAAATGGAAGACAACTTTGCCAAAGCAGACTGGTACCAACTGCCCCGTCTGGTTTCCTTGTCCGATCTCGGTATCAATGATTTCCGTTATAATCTGTACCGGACCAAAGTTACTCTGGATGCCAGACAAGCCACCAGAGAACATTTTCTGCTCTTCAATATGTTCACACGTGATATCGTTTCGGCACTAGTAAATGGGAAACAGGCCAAACGACTTTTCCCCGATCATGCTGATGCTCAGTCATGGACAACCCGCGACTGCTTCCAGCAAATCCGTCCGGATGAATACGACAACCGCTTTGACGTATCAGGACTGCTGCACGAAGGAGAAAATGAAATCATCGTAGTGTATGAAAATCTGGGACATGCCCACGGATACTTCCCCATGGAAGAACTGGCCGGTATACGGGAAGCCGGATTATCTCTTACAGAAAGTGCTCTGACGCATCCACTTGAATGGGAATGTGCAACAGATATGGCCGGAATCACCCTCGGATGGAATTTGCCAGCCTGTCAGACACAAGGATGGCAAACCGTTTCATTGGACACAGCTTCCAGAATTCCGGCAAAAGGCAATGGAATACAACCCAAAAGCGAACCAAACGGACTGTTTACCTGGTATCGTATTGAATTTGAACTTCCTTCCAAACAGGCAGGAGTATGGATTCCCTGGCTTGCACGTATCCAGGCTTCCGGTAACGGATTTATGTGGCTTAACGGACATAACATCGGACGTCATTGGGAAGCGGGTCCTCAAAGGGAATTCTTCTTACCTGAATGCTGGCTGAAATTCGGAAAGGGACAAAAAAACGTTCTGGTTATGGGACTCCGTCAAACAGCTAACGGAGCTGATCTGAAAGCTATCGAAATTGCAACATATTCCAACATGGCGGAAATCAGAAAATAGACAACGACAGTAACTGAAAAACCGATAAAAGAAATGCTGACTCCTTAGCAGAGTCAGCATTTCTTTTATCGGTTTTTCCCTTTTGTAAGGTCTGAAATCTGTATTCCAGACCGGATCAGCTTATACCAGGAAGCCCAGCAAGATACCGGCAGCTACAGCCGAACCGATCACACCGGCTACGTTCGGGCCCATGGCGTGCATCAGCAGGTAATTGCTCGGATCGTATTCCAGACCAACGATCTGGGAAATACGGGCTGAGTCGGGCACAGCAGATACACCGGCATTACCGATCAGCGGATTGATCTTATTTTCTTTCTTCAGCACCAGATTGAAGATCTTCACGAAAATCACACCGGATGCAGTAGCGATGATGAATGATACCGCACCGAGGAAGAAGATGAAGATAGAGTCCTTGGTCAGGAATTCCGAAGCCTGAGTGGAAGCTCCTACGGTCAGACCGAGCAGAATAGTGATCGTGTCGATCAGCGGACCACGGGCTGTTTCAGCCAGACGGCGGGTCACACCACTTTCCTTCAACAGATTACCGAAGAACAGCATACCGAGCAGCGGCAAACCGGAAGGCACCAGGAAACAGGTAAGCAGCAAACCTACGATAGGGAACATCACCTTCTCCGTATGTGACACGGCACGCGGAGCCTTCATGCGGATAAGACGCTCTTTCTTGGTTGTGAGCAGACGCATGATAGGAGGCTGGATGACCGGTACCAGCGCCATGTATGAATAGGCTGATACGGCAATGGCTCCCATCAGGTTCGGTGCCAGCTTCGATGACAGGAAGATGGCAGTCGGTCCGTCGGCACCACCGATGATACCGATGGCAGCAGCCTGCATGGGATCGAATCCGAAAGCAAGCGCCAGCATATAGGCACCGAAGATACCAAACTGGGCAGCCGCACCGATCAGCATCAGCTTCGGGTTGGAAATCAGAGCCGAGAAGTCAGTCATTGCCCCGATTCCCAGGAAGATGAGCGGCGGATACCATCCCGACGTCACACCCTGATACAAAATGTTAAGCACTGAGCCTTCCTCATAAATACCTACCTTGAGTCCGGCTTCCATATTAAACGGAATATTACCGATCAGCATACCGAATCCGATGGGGATCAGCAGCATCGGCTCAAATTCCTTCGCTACGGCCAGATAAATGAAGAATATACCGATCAGAATCATCACAAGGTGCCCCGTAGTGGCATTGTGGAAACCGGTATAGGTCCAGAAATCGGCCAGGTTATTCTGTAAGAAACTAAAAAATTCTCCCATAATTATTCAATGATTATAAGGTCAGTACCTTCAAGAATCGATTCGCCCTTGCTTACCTTGATAGAGGTAACCTTTCCGTCGCGGTCGGATTTGATGTCGTTTTCCATCTTCATGGCTTCCAGGATCATCAGGGTCTGTCCGCGCTTCACGGCATCACCTTCCTTCACTTTGACATCCAGAATCACACCCGGCAGCGGAGACTTGATGCTACCCTTGCTGGAAGGTGCGGCCGGACGGGAAACAGCGGGAGGAGGAGCAGCCGGAGTGGTGGAAGCCGTACGCATGACCGGCTTGATCTTCGGAGTGGCTTTCTTCTCCAGTTCCACCTTATAGGGAGTACCGTTCACTTCTACCTGTACCTGATTTTCTTCAATGTCTCCAACGGTTACCTTGTACAGGTTTCCGTTGATCTTATATCTGTATTCTTTCATGGTTCTTTTCTGTTTTAAGAGGATTATTTCTTATGGGGAGTTTCACGCAACGTATAAATCTTCGAGCTCCACGGTGAATAGCTTCGTTTCACCCGGCTGATGGTCAGAATGGTTTCTTCCACATCATGATCGGCTCCCTGGTGTTCATGCAAAGCCATGGAGATGGCAGCAATGATTTCTCCCGGAGCTTCACCGAGACCTTTTTCCTTGGCTTCCTGCTTATCGGTAATATTGTGTACCTGCATGGCATTCCGCTTGCGCAGACGAATGGCCAGCTTGCCCACATACTTAAAGCAAACATAAAGCAGAATCAGACCGAGGAACACAACGCTCATGGCCGAGATTGCCATACCAATACCCACCGGGTCATGCTGCTCAAACTTATCCATTTTCGGATTACTTTCGATGGTCTGGTTATTCGTGCTCGGAGTAACATAGCGGTCCTCATGACCACCTTTCACTTCCCATTGGGCAGCTCCGTCGCTCACCCGGGCATACGACTGGTCAGCCTGTAAAGCTCCTGCCGGAACTACAATCTGATCGAGCAGCTTGCGTCCGGAGTCGTAAAGACCAATCCAGTTGGCCTCTGTCTTGCTCAACTCAAAGTTGGTATGGAACGTACCTCTGCGGGGAGCATTGTCCGCCCAAAAAAGCGTATGCTGACGCGGCTTGACAAGAGTCAGCACGTCTCCTTTCGGAATGAAATACGTAGCCGTATCACCCGGCTGACTGCTCACCCGGAGCAGACAGCCTGCCAGATCGGCACTGCTGTATGACTGGTTGAATATTTCAATCCATCCGCTGTGAACACCATAGTCATCCTGAAAATTGGAAACATTGTCCACCAGTACCTCGTTCAGCACCAGCTTGGTGTTCGTCTTCTTTTCCTGACAGGAAGTAAAGCCGACCAGCAGAAGCAGGGAAAGAAATATTCCGGTTCTATATCTGTTCATAATCATGCATTTTAAGGGTTACAAAGGAATATTGCCATGCTTCTTAGCCGGGTTGGACAGTTTCTTGGTCTGCAACTGCTGCAAGGCGCGGATGATGCGGAAACGTGTATTACGCGGTTCGATTACATCGTCGATATAGCCATATTTCGCAGCGTTGTAAGGGTTGGCAAACAGCTTGGTATATTCTGCTTCCTTTTCAGCCATGAAGGCTTTCGGATCGGGAGCTTCCTTGGCTTCCTTGGCATAGAGTACCTCAACAGCACCGGCACCACCCATTACGGCAATTTCGGCTGTCGGCCATGCATAGTTCATATCGCCACGCAGCTGCTTGCAGCTCATCACAATGTGAGAACCTCCATAAGACTTGCGCAGGGTAATGGTCACCTTAGGCACAGTAGCCTCTCCGTAAGCGTACAGCAATTTTGCACCATGCAGGATAACGGCATTGTATTCCTGTCCTGTTCCCGGCAGGAATCCCGGCACATCTACCAGCGAAACGATAGGAATGTTGAAGGCATCGCAGAAACGGACAAAGCGTGCTCCCTTGCGGGAAGCGTTGCAGTCGAGCACACCGGCCAGGAACTTAGGCTGGTTGGCCACGATACCTACTGACTGTCCGTTGAAACGGGCGAAGCCGATAATGATATTCTTGGCAAAATCACGCTGCACTTCCAGGAACTCACCGTTATCAACAATCGCACCGATCACCTCATACATATCGTATGCCTTATTGGGGCTGTCCGGAATAATTTCATTCAGAGAATCCTCCAGACGGTCAATTGGATCAGTACAGTCCACATAAGGCGGTTCTTCCAGATTATTCTGAGGAATATAGCTCAACAGTTTACGGATCAGAGCCAGACCTTCTTCTTCCGTAGAAGCAGTGAAGTGAGTCACACCCGAACGGGTAGAATGCACGCTGGCACCTCCCAGATCTTCCTGTGAAACGTCTTCACCCGTTACGGTCTTCACCACCTTCGGTCCGGTCAGGAACATATAGGAAGTACCTTCCATCATCAGGGTAAAGTCTGTCAGAGCCGGAGAATAAACGGCACCTCCTGCACACGGTCCGAAAATACCGGAGATCTGCGGGATCACTCCCGAAGCCAGGATGTTACGCTGGAAGATCTCTGCATAACCGGCTAGTGCATTGATACCCTCCTGAATACGTGCACCACCAGAGTCGTTCAGTCCGATGCAGGGAGCTCCCATCTTCATGGCCATATCCATCACCTTACAGATCTTGAGTGACATGGTCTCGGAAAGAGAACCGGCAGAAACCGTGAAATCCTGTGCGAATACATATACCAGACGCCCTTCAATCGTACCGTAACCGGTTACAACACCGTCACCCAGGTAATGCTTCTTGTCCATACCGAAATTCGTGCAACGATGCTTGACAAACATATCCATTTCTTCGAAGCTGCCTTCATCCAGCAACATCGCGATACGTTCGCGGGCAGTGTACTTTCCTTTTGCGTGTTGTTTCTCAATCGCTTTTTCCCCGCCGCCCAGACGTGCCTGTGCGCGCAGTTCAATAAGCTCCTTTACTTTTTCAAGTTGATTGCTCATGGTATCAGGTATTAGATAATTAATGTAAATACAGAGACACAAAACAACGGGGAACGGATCACTGCGAATCCCGTTGTTTCGTGTCTCTGCGTATCATATTCAAACTCTTCATTATTTTTCACAAAGTTCGGTCAGTACTCCCATCGTTGACTTCGGATGCAGGAAAGCAATATTCAGACCTTCTGCGCCCTTGCGCGGTGCCTTGTCAATCAGACGGATGCCTTCACCCTCAGCCTGGGCCAGAGCCTGAGCTACACCGTCTTCAACGGCAAAAGCTACATGGTGTACCCCCATGCCCCTGTTTTCAATAAACTTAGCGATGGTACTGTCCGGACCGGTCGGCTCCAGCAGCTCGATCTTAGTGTCTCCACATTTCAGAAAGGCAGTCTTTACTTTCTGATCTTCAACGGTTTCGATATTATAACATTTCAAACCGAGTACATTCTCATAATAAGGAAGGGCCTCTTCAATGCTTTTTACGGCAATGCCCAGATGTTCAATGTGAGAAATTTTCATAATTGCGTTTTTTTAAAGGTATTAAATCAAAGTCAATTTGCATCAACTGCACAAAGAAAACAATTTTGTGCTAAAACACGAAACTTTTTCGGATAAATATTATTAGAATCTGCTTTAAAAAATCCTTTTTCCGCAGCTCTTCTCACACATAAATTTTAATCAGTAGACGGTTCAGCCATTCCCATCTCACCCGGAACCATCTCCGGCTGCTGAGCTGCTTGCCTCCAAAACGAAGAATAAAATCGCGGAAACCGTAGCGGCGGAACGGCAATCCGGCATCAATGAATTCAAAATGGGCATATCCTTGCTCACGTGCATAAAGCATGGCATTCCACACGGCCAGTACACCCGGATAGAGCCAGGCATAACTCTTGCGCATTCCTCCGGAGAAAAGCAAGTATGCACAGTCACCTGAAAACAGACAGACCGATCCTCCGATCACCTTACCTTTATATTTGACTACGAAAATTTTGCCGAGCTCCCGTCGGGAAGGTTCCGAGATCAGGGACAGAAAGAAACGGATATCCGGAAAATAACGATGAACCTTGGGCAGGTAATACTGGCGAAGCATGGTAAACAGGGCACACACATCTTCCTCGCTCCGGGCTACTTCCATAACGGCTCCATGCTTCAGTCCATTGTGGATCTGCCGTTTCCGGGAAGCACTCATCCACTTGTCTATGAGTTCCTGATGAATGGAGTTGCGCACCCGCAACCACTTGACCGGGAAATAGCCGTTAGCCCGGAAGTAACGGTAACCGAACAGCGGTTCCTCCAGGTTCCGGAACTCTATGAGAAAAGAATCCTCTTCGTGACGCAAGGTCAGATAGGCCAGCATTTCCCGGAACACTTCTTCCCGCTTCATGCTGCCTCCGAAATAATCCCCTACTCCGTATACAAAGGTTTTCGACCATCCTCCCCACAGGGAAAACTGACGGCGGGTAATCGACAGGAGCTTACCCACGGGACTTTCTCCTTCAAAGGCTACAAGCATGACGGGCGTATAGCCGGGAGTCTGCTCCAGCACCCGGAACAGTTCGGTAGAATGGAAGAGGTTGTCGCCCGGCAAGGCAGGAATATCTTCCGAATGATAATATGTAGACAATCGGAGCGCCATGTATGCAAATTTAGGATTTTTTTTGAGCATTTGCATAAGAAAGGCTATATTTGTCACATCAAAAACAATTATTTATGGAAAATTTCAGCGATCTGATCAAAAAGCGGCGGAGTACCCGAAAATTCACGGAAGAGGAACTGACCCAGGAACAGGTGGTAAGTCTGCTGAAGGCAGGACTGATGGCTCCTTCATCGAAAAGAAGCAACTGCTGGCAGTTCATCGTGGTGGACGACAAGGAAACTCTGGAAAAACTTTCGCACTGCAAGGAATCGGGAGCAACCTTCGTGAGCGATGCAGCCCTGGCCATCGTTGTTACTGCCGATCCGATGGTAAGCGATGTCTGGATCGAAGATGCCTCCGTGGCCTCCATCCTGATCCAGCTGCAGGCCGAAGATCTGGGACTGGGAAGCTGCTGGGTTCAACTGCGTGAACGGTTTACAGCAGACGGCGTGCCCGCCAACGAATATGTGCATGAGGTACTCGACCTGCCTCTCCAGCTACAGGCTCTTTCCATCATTGCCATCGGTCACAAAGGCATGGAACGGAAACCGTTTGATGAAAGCCACCTGCAATGGGAAAAGATACACCTTAACAAATATGGAGGGAAATAACCATGTCGGCATCCAACCACAAAGACACCTATCAGGCCACTGGGGTATTCCTGGTACTGATGGGCATCCTTTATCTGCTTGACAAATGGATCGGCTTCAGCAGCCACGGACTGCCCTGGGTAATGCAGAAAGACACCATGCTGCTGTATGCCGCCGTCATCTTCCTCTGGTTCAAGAGCGACAAGTCGGTGGGAATCATTCTGGCCGGAATCTGGCTCATCCAGAACATCGGACTGGTCATTGCCCTGCTGGGACAAATGTCTGCCTACCTGCTTCCGCTGGCCCTGCTGCTTGTGGGAGTGATTCTTTATTTTATATCTTCACGCTGATTATGGACGAAACACATCTGTATAACCTGACATTCATCGGGGCAGGCAACGTGGCTACCCACCTGTCACAAGCCCTGTCGCAACACCACTGCTGCATCCGGCAGGTATTCAGCCGCACGGAAGAATCGGCCCGTGAACTGGCCGGACGGCTCCATACTGCCTTCACCACCCGTCTGGACGAGATTGATGCAGGAAGCGATCTCTACATCGTTTCCATCAAGGACTCGGCTCTGAACGAAGTACTTCCTGCACTGACACGACGCAATCCGGATGCTCTCTTTGTGCATACGGCCGGAAGCGTTCCCATGAGTATCTGGAACGGACTGGCCCGGCGACACGGAGTGATCTATCCCATGCAAACCTTCAGCAAACAGCGGGATGCAGACTTCACGACTACCCCGTTCTTCATCGAGGCCAACTCAGAAGAAGATACCCATCTGCTGATGCAGCTGGCACAGCGCCTCAGCGAAAAGGTATATGAAGCTTCTTCCGAGCAGCGCAAATATCTCCACATTTCAGCCGTATTCGCCTGTAATTTTGCCAACCACATGTATGCAGTGTGTCATCACCTGCTCAGCGAACACGGGCTTCCGTTTGAATCCATGCTTCCACTCATCGTGGAAACAACCCGGAAAATACACTACCTGACGCCCGAAGAAGCACAGACCGGTCCGGCCCGACGGAACGACTGCAACATCATGGAAGATCATCTGCACATGCTGGAAAGTGAACCGGAACTGGCCGAAATCTACCGGAACATCAGCCGGAACATCCGGGCTTATGCCGAAAAAACAAAAAAGTCAAACCCGTAACATCAATCTGTAATTTATGATAGACTACGATTTAACCCGAATCAAGGCACTCTTCTTCGACGTAGACGGAGTGCTGAGCGCCGAAACCATCCTGCTTCATCCCAACGGAGAGCCCATGCGTACCGTCAACATCAAAGACGGATATGCCCTGCAACTGGCTGTGAAATGCGGTCTGCATGTAGCCATCATCACCGGTGGAAAAACAGAAGCCGTACGCGAACGTTACAAAGGACTGGGCGTACAGGATATCTGTCTGGGAGCTGCCGTCAAGACCAAAGAATACCACGAACTGATGCAGAAATACGACCTGAAACCCGAAGAGGTGCTTTACATGGGCGATGATATCCCCGATTATGAAGTGTTGCGCCTGGTGGGACTTCCCTGCTGTCCGGCAGACGCTGCTCCCGAAATCAAGGCCGTCTGCAAATACATCTCTCACCGTAACGGAGGTCATGGCTGCGGACGCGATGTTATCGAACAGGTGCTCAAGGCCCAGGGAAAATGGATGTCACACGAACAGGCTTTCGGCTGGTAATAAAGCCAGAAACAGAAATCTCAACCCTCAAAACTAAAAATTATGCTGGACAATCTGAAGAAATATCATATCAAACTGGCAAGCAACTCTCCGAGACGCCGGGAACTGCTTGCCGGACTGGGCATCGAATTTGAAACCAAAGTGCTGCCCGGTATTGACGAAAGTTACCCCGACACACTCAAGGGCGAGGAAATTTCTCTCTACATCGCAAGCAAGAAGGCAGATGCTTACCGCACTACCCTGCAACCGGACGAACTCATCATTACAGCCGATACCATTGTTTATCTGGACGGACTGGTACTGGGCAAACCACACGATGCAGCAGATGCCCGCCGGATGCTCACTTTGCTTTCCGGACGTACTCATCAGGTAATTACCGGTGTCTGCATCCTGACCGCAAGCCAACAGCGCAGCTTTGCCGTTACCACCGAAGTGACATTCGATACCCTGAGCAAAGAAGAAATCAGCTATTATGTGGAAAAATACCACCCCATGGACAAAGCCGGCTCCTACGGTATCCAGGAATGGATCGGCTTTATCGGAGTAACCGGACTTCAAGGTTCATACTATAACGTTATGGGACTTCCCGTACAACGCCTGTATCAGGAACTGAGAAAACTTTAAAAGACTTTCAAGGATTTAAAAGATGTTATTAAACATATTTTTCTTCTGAAAAGATTTGCAATTAACCGGAAAACCCGTACCTTTGCATCGTGTTTTCATAGTATTAGATTTAAGGTTAATAAAAAGGTTGGAGTACAGCGGTACTCCTTTTTTTATACCTGTACTCCAACCTCTCTTTTTCCCGCTCCTGCGGCCTGGTAAATCCGCTCTTCGTTTCAAGCACATTCTGAGCTTCAATCTTTTTTCAGACCTTCAGGATTTTTCTGTCCGTCCAGCACTTCCCGAACGAAATAAACTCCGTCATAGTCCGCAGCAAATCCGTCATCCCACTTGCCGTTATATTCCAGTTTCAACATCATTTGGAGAGGTTTGCCATTCTTCTGTCCGCCTGTCTTCCGGTCATAAATTTCTGTCAGAGTCCCTGTCTTGTCCACCAGCCAGTACTCCTTATCACTGTTTTCCGGACGGAACGAACGTACTTCATGACCGATACGTACTTCTCCCGACAGATTATACAACACCTGTGTGGAGTCGGATACAGCATCCATTGCGGTCAGACTGATACTGCTTTCATCAAACAAAGGAGCATCCTGACCAATCTCAACGAAAACAGCCCGATCGGGATGAGAATCCTGCACCTCAAAATAGCGCATGCCACTATTCCCGACACCCCATCCGCTGCAAGTGGAAGGCACAGGCTCTTCCTTCATCTGCTTGTCTACTTCAGCTGCGTACGAACCGGCAGGAACCAGCAGATAACGCTTCACTCCTTCACGTCCGGATTTTACTTCCTTGAACTGACAGGACTGACTTGCATCCCATCCTTCCTCTTTCTGCAGAAGAGGAAGTACATCCTCGATGGAACGGTTTTTCAGTTCAAAGACCTGAATGACTTTCCTGGGAGCTGTATCTCCGTTCCGGACAACTACGGCGCCCGGCAAGGAAGGATCTGCCATCACCCTGATATCCGGATTATGCTGTGCCCAGAAACTCAGACCAGCTCCTGTCACACGTTCCCATTCAAATCCTTCATACGCTTTTCTGGAAGGAACATCAGCTATTGTCGCACACAGACCAGCTGCCAAAAATAAAGCCAGATATTTCATAATTATTTATTTTTTTTCTTTCAGAGCAAGACGGCTTCCGTCTGACAAAGTAGTCAGCACAGCTTCCTGTCCTTTTCCACGAAGATCGAATACCGGATTCTTATAACCATAGCCGGAAGCCGTACGATACTGACGCAACAGACTGTAGACTCCATTCCGGTTCATCTGAGCCACTCCGGCCTTTCCGAAGAAAAGAATCTCAATTTCCTCACCGCCATCGGCCACAAAGGCAGCTTTCACCAGATCTTCCACTCCACTGGTGGCATACAGCAATTGCCCCCGTCTGGAGACCAGCCATTCTGACTCAGCCTTTTCCACCAGATACGTATCATCATCCTCCACATTCCATACAGGTGTACCGTCCGGACGTGTTCTGCGGTCAAGCACCACATCCGTTTCCGGATAGAAGAACTCTACCTGCGAAGAATCGGATGCAAAAACCAGATAGCCGGCAACAGACGAATTCGGATCAGCCACAGAATGTACACGGGTACCCTCTTCGAATACACGTATTTTCTTCTGAAGCATTTTTGACCAGGTATATCCCATGGCCGCATCGCTGCCCCCAATCAGACCTTCACCTTCCTGCTGACGTACATATTGGATGCGGTACATCTCACCCTTTCCCAACGTCAGAGTATCTCCACTGAGGGAAACAACATCCAGTGTGTCGGCAAAATCAATCGTCTGTCCGTTACCGATACTTTTTCCTTCCAGTATCAGCCGGGCACCGTCAGTCAGTTTCCAGCGTTCATATTTCAAGGTTGCCATTCCGATGGAAGTTGCCTTGCCTCCTTCTTCCAGGGTTACTCCCTGTACAATCTGCTGATTGGCAGGCATCACTTCCACCCAGTTACCTTTCAGTTCATTCTCCGTTACAGATCCTTTACCCGCATTGCAGGATGCCAGAACCAGCGCAGATGCCAATGCGCCCCATAATACATGCTTCTCCATATTTGTATCACAAATTTAAGTGTTTATACTCACAAAGTTAATCACCCCAGGGAGAAGTCCAAAGGAAAAGCCTGTCCGTATGTTCTCATTTAGTGATTTTTAAAGTCACTTTTCTTTGTTTCACTCCAATAAATCTTTCATTTTTGCAATCATCCTCTCCAATGAAAAGATTTTTCTTATTCACGCAATGATTTAACCCACATACAATTGCAGACTCAGCTGTCACCTTTATCGACAGACACGACATAAGCCGGCCGATGTTTCTGTATCTGACTCATTATGCCCCAGCTGCCCTTGCAGGCTCCGGAAAAATATAAATGTATGAAAACACCTTCCACCGAAAGGCAGACGCAATGTCATCAAGTTACTTCCTGCCTGTCTTATCCGATTCCACACTCTGGAAAGGCACATAAGGAGAAAGGCTAAAGATCACATTTCCATAAGAGTCCGTACCCCGGTAACCGGAAACTTCCATTCTCAGTGTATATTTCGCATCTTTCCGGTAGTTCTTCACATCCAGATAATACAGATAATTCTTTCTTTTTCCGGTGGTACGGGTTTCATCAGCAAATCCCCGGTGCAGATCTTCAGCTATGACCTTGCCGTTTTCCAGCAGCTGCATACTCTTGATGTTCAGTCGGTCATTCCCCTTGGTATAGAAAAGCCCCGCCATCGCACGGCCGTTGTCATACACCTTATCAGTGACATCAAATTCCCATGTCGTATAGTCAATGAAAGAAACCTTTTCCGGCGACCAGGTTGCGATGACATGACAGTCAGGACGGTAATAGTCAACTTTCAGGGCATCCAGTCTCTTATACTGCGTATTCATGCGGTTCTCAAAATCAGCAAAGTCCTTCTTGCCGTCTGCCCAGGCAATTTCAGCCAGTCCCAGCAGTCGCGGAAAGTTCTGCAGATTAATGTCTTTCACCTCCTGCGGCACAGCCGGCCACATATTCGCCTGCACTCCCAGCAGACAATCCAGCTCCCGCGAAGTCAGACCTTCAGCCGGATCGTATCCATAGACATCGCTCAACGTGATGGCATAAGGATAAGCCAGGTCCGACAGCAGGCCGTCATCCGGTGTACCCTGACGGATGTCAAAATACAGATGACTGGCAGGAGTGGCAATCGTCGGGAAACCATACTTTGCCGCATCCTTTACAGCAGAACTGCCAAGCCATGACATGATGTGAGCATTTTCAGGCAGATTGCCGGCATCAGCCAGAATATCATTCCATCCGATCGGCTTCTTGCCTTTGCCGGCAATGATGGCCGAAACTCTCGTCACGAAATAACTCTGAAGTTCCATGACATTCTTCATTCCTTTTTCCTTCATGAAGTTCTGAATATGCTCATTCTTTTCCCACAGGATATGACGGACTTCATCTCCTCCGAAGTGAATGTATTCAGAAGGAAATATGGCTGCAATTTCAGTAAACACATCATCAAGGAACTGATATACCTTCTCATTCGACGGATCCAGCGTATTGGGAGTAAACTGATGGCCCCACACATGGTAAGTCTCGCAGAACGGCATCACATAATCCGGATAGAACGAATCATTGACAGCCAGTTCCGGATAATTAATAAGCACAGGCCAGCAATGTCCCGGCACGTCTATTTCCGGAACGATCTGCACATGGCGGGCAGCAGCATAAGCCACCAGATCCTTCAGTTCTTCCTGCGTATAGAACCCGCTTCTTCCTTCCGGCTGGCCAAACTGCACGGGATAGTGTGTAGCCTTCTCGGAAGTAAGCCGTGGATATTTCTTTATTTCCACCCGCCATCCCTGGTCGTCCGTCAGATGAAGATGCAAGGTATTCATCTTGTAAAGAGACATGATGTCAATATACTTCTTCAGCACATCAACCGAATAGAATGTACGGCTGACATCCTTCATATATCCTCTCCACTGGAAGCGAGGCTTGTCATTGATCTGAAGCGACGGCACGGTAATGTCACCTTCCAGTTTTTCTTTTCCTACCACTTCGGGAGGCATCAGCTGTGTCAGTGTCTGCGCTCCGTAGAAGAGTCCTGCCAGACCTTCCGACCTGACAACAATTCTTTTATCACTGACATCCAGCGTATATGCCTCCGACGAACGGTTTTTCTTCGACAGATCAAACACGATGCCATTCTTCCCTTTTACACTGGACACCTCCTTCAGCTGCAACTGAAAGGGAAGCGAACGGCTGACAGACTGAATCCACAATTCTCCGATCTGTCTGGAAGCCGGAGTGACATAGACAACTGTTCGGGAGGTAAACACAAAAGCCGGTTTACCCGTTTCCTTTACCGACAAAGGTTTGGGAACTACACTGTATTCTGCGGCCTGCAGGTTGAACAAAGTACACAGACAAGCCCAGATAATCAATAAATACTTCATACGTTAAACAAGGTTTTATACAGATTAAAAATATATTTATCAGTTGGCATTTGCAGTTTTATCAGCCGTTTTTCCGGCTTTCCAACCCAGACATCCAGCCCAAAGCATTTTATTTCTTAAATTCATAGTCTTTTATTTAGATTTTTAACGGTTTAACATAACCATTTGAAAAGTCAACTTTTTACGAGATATTTAAGTCGTTTTACGAAACTTTGCTATCAAATAAATCTTGGGCAAAAGTAGCCAAAATACTTGATAGGACAAAAAGATTGGCTACTTTCGATATCATTTCTCAATACTGACGTATTTCTGATTCTGACTATTCGGTTTATCTGGAATAGTCATTTGAAGTTTTATACCGATAAACGGAGCTATATATTTCTTGCGTACCCATCTTCTATCGTTCACTCCAAGCATTTCAGCTATTTCAACTATACTTTTCGGTGATTTACAAAATTCAAACACCTTATCTTGGGGTGTCATGATATTCGACTTCTTCTGTATTTCGTCATGACTTGAGGTGAAATCATCATCACTTGGGGTGTGACTTGGAGTGTATGAATCTTTCACTTGGGGTGTAGATGTTTTCACTTCACCAGCCAGTGAGTGTTTAAACCATATTGTGAGATTCACGAATGGCGGAACAACTTTGATTTCCGGTGCAGGAAGTCCTTGCTCTCTACAACTTTCCATAATAAGCCCTATACCTCGTCCCCAAGCTTCCATCTTGCAGCCGAACTCCTTAACCTCGCCGTCAACAGTAACAAAGTACATCAAAGACAAGTTACCACTGGGCTTTTACGGAGAGAAAAAATATAGCGTAACAAACTCTGTTTCCCATCGGTTCGCTACGCTTTCTAAATTTTACAATCTCTCTATATGTTTTATTACATGATTTACACCTTCAGGAATATCCTTTGACGATAAAGCAGGTACAGGAATCCCCAGCAAACGGCAATATAGGCCAGTGCCAGTATCAGCGGCTGGAATGATTCCGGGAAAAGTGATGCCAGTCCGCCGAAAAGAGACCGGCCCGTATAGTCAAAATCAATGAAGCGCTGAGCCAGATAGATCGTAATGGAGTTCATCCCGATGACCCGGAAAAACAAAGTCCACCGATGACAGTGCCGTACATCAATCAGGTAATAGAACAAGGCAAACAGCAGCATGGATATACCACCTACCAGGCAGGCAAACGAACTTGTCCACAAGTTTTTATTGATCGGGAAAACCAGATCCCATATCCATCCGACAACGACCAGCACCATTCCGGCACAGGCCAGCAGAGCGACCTTCCGCAGTTCAGGCAGTCCTTCCCGCTTGATCCATTCTCCCGTCAGCATACCCAAAGAGGCTGTTCCGACAGCAGGAATAATACCTAAAAGCCCTTCCGGATCATGAATTCCCAAATACAACTGTCCCGGCAAAAACATCCGGTCTACATAACCGACCAGACTCCCTTCCATGGAAAAAGGATCTCCATTGCCATCCGGCGCCGGAAAACAGGCCAGCAGCGCCCAGTAACCGATAAAAAGCAAGGCTACAACTCCCATACGGACACGTGTCCGCACATTCAGAAAAAGCAAGGCTGCAAACATCCAGGACAGGCCGATACGTCCCAGAACACTGGCATAACGCAAATGAGCAAAATCAAAATCCAGCAGTCCGTTGTAAATGCAACCCAGCAGTACCAGAACCAGTCCCCGGCGGATCACCTTACGGTAGATGGCTGCCGAACTCATCCCACACGCTTTCTGTTTTTCCAAAGAATAAGGAAAGGAAATACCTGCAATAAAAAGGAATAGAGGAAAAATCATATCCTCAAAAGCAACCCCATGCCAGGGCACATGCTCCATCTGCCTGGCTATTGCCTGAAAAAACGGAATCGGACAGCAGGTTGCCAATCCGGCAAACAGAGCTCCTCCTCCCATAATAAAAAACATGTCAAATCCCCGCAAGGCATCCAACGATTGCAAACGTTGACTCTTTACTTCTTTTTTCATACGTATTATTCGGTTTATTACACTATATACAACCCCATTTCAAGATATACGCCACAAAAGTAGAAAATTTATCATAGGAAGAAAATTTTATCGCCGGATATTTAACTTTCCCATCCTCTTCACAAACCTCCCATATAGCTCCCCGGAAAAGACCGCACGATCAGGCCCAATCGACCGCACGATCAGGCCACAACGACCGCATAATTCAGCCGCAACGACCGCACGATCAAGCTGCAACGAAAGTAAATTTATCTCTTTAGCTATTATTAACTACAAATATTAGTTTATCAACTAAAAACTTTCGTTATTTGCAGAAAAAGAAAAAAATCATGAAAGGATTGACTGCAAAAGAAGAAGAAATCATGGGCTTTTTCTGGGAAAAAGGCCCGCTGTTTGTAAAAGAAATGCTCGCTTTCTATGACGATCCGAAACCGCATTTCAATACCCTGTCCACCATCGTACGCGGACTGGAAGAGAAAGGTTACCTCTCCCACAAAGCATATGGCAACACTTATCAGTACTATGCCACCGTGAGCCGTGATGATTTCAGCCGGCGTACGCTCCGGAGTGTCATCAGCAAATACTTCAACAATTCCTACCGGGATGCCGTTTCATCGCTGGTGAAAGAGGAGGACATTTCGCTGAAAGAGCTCAAGGAGCTGATACAGAAGGTAGAGGAGGGACGGTTATGAGTCGGAAACAAATCAGAAAAACCAGATAACGATATGGGAACCTTTTTAGTCTACATACTGAAATCCGCCGCCTGCCTGGCCGTATTCTACCTGTTCTACAAGCTGCTGATGAGCCGCGACACATTCCACCGTTTCAACCGTTTTGCCCTGCTGGGACTGCTGGTGTTGTCTTCCCTGCTTCCACTGGTCGAAGCCAGTGTAAACAGTCCGGCAGCTGTACAGGAAACAATGCTCACACTGGAGCAGCTTCTCCTGCTGGCCGATATACAGCCGGAAGACGAAAGCATGGCAGCTGCAACACCGTCTGCCACAGTCTTGTGGTTACGTGCAGCCCTGCTTGTCTATCTGACAGGTATCGTATTCTTCATCGTACGCAACCTCTGTTCACTGGCCAGGCTGGACAGACTGATCCGTCAGGGCAAACGGGAAGCTCTGGACAGCTATCTCCCTGACCGGAAAGAGAAAAATGTACGGCTGGTGGTACACGATCACGACATTGCTCCTTTCAGCTGGATGCACTGGATCGTGATTGCCCGAAAGGATCTGGAAGAAAACGGACGCGAGATACTCATCCACGAACTGGCCCACATCCGCAACCGCCACTCATGGGATCTGCTTTTGGCCGACCTCTGCATCTTCGTACAGTGGTTCAATCCGGCTGCATGGCTGCTGAAACAGGAATTGCAGAATATCCATGAATATGAAGCCGACGAAACCGTTCTGCGCGAAGGCGTAAACGCCAGAAATTACCAGATGCTATTAATAAAAAAAGCTGTCGGCACAAGGCTCTACTCTATGGCCAACAGCTTTAATCACTCTAAACTAAAAAAACGTATCACTATGATGTTAAAAGAAAAATCCAATCCGTGGGCACGGGCCAAGTATCTTTATATACTTCCATTGGCCGCACTGGCTGTTACGGCCTTTGCCCGTCCTGAAGTCTCAGCCGTAGCTGATGAGATTTCAGCCGTCAAAGTAATTGCTCCGGCCGTACACGACAGCATACAGCCCAATGTACAGACAGCAGTCGCAGCACCCTCTTCGGCTCTGGACCAGATGCCTGAATTTCCAGGTGGCATGGAAGCGCTGAATACCTATCTCCGGAACAACATACGATATCCGCAGGAAGCCCAGAAAGCCGGAATACAGGGCCGGGTGATCATACAGTTCATCGTCAGCAAAGATGGCAGCATCACCGATGCAGAGGTGGTAGAAAGTGTGGATCCGCAACTTGATGCAGAAGCTCTAAGACTCATAAAAAACATGCCCCGATGGAAACCCGGCATGCGGAAAGGACAGGCTATCAAAGTGAAACAGACGCTACCGATCAGGTTTGCTTTCACGAAAACATCCGACAAACCCGAAAACAGCAATTCCATCTTCCTGAAAAATGGAAGCTACAACTCTTCCCTCAAGGATGTCATTCTTCTGGTCAACGAACAGGAGGTCAGTCCGGAGATTTTCCGCGCCATCGATCCGCAGCGTATCCAGTCAGTTACCGTCCTGAAAGATCAGGCTTCTCTGGCCAAATACACGACCGACAAGAGCAAGACAGGAATCATTCAAGTCAAACTGAAAAAAGAGGATCAGGCTTCGGACATAAATATCCCGACCATCCGGTTTGACTCCCAGACATCTAAGTCTCTGGTCATCATAGACGGAAAAGCTGCTGATGCTACAGCTGTACAGGCTCTCTCACCCAGCCAGATCAAATCCATCAAAGTGCTGAAAGGCCAGCAGGCTGTTGATCTTTTTGGAGAAGCGGCGAAAAACGGGGCAATCTGTGTTTCAACCCGATCTGCAGAATCCGAAACTGACAAATAAAACCTAACCATACATAAACCTTTTATACACATGAAAACAAGAACAGCCACAACCGTATCCTTGACCGATAAACGGCAGACACCATGGCAAAACCTCAGACAGCTGCTCCTATGCCTGCTGATCCTGCTTCCAGGAATACTGACAGCACAAACAATTGAAAATCCGACATTCAAGGCCCGCAACGGAAGTATCCGCAACATTACCCGGATCGAGCGTACCCCCGAATGTACAAAAGTCTACATCCACGCGATTTTCCGGCCACACTGGTGGATCAAGGAAGATGGAGAGAATTATCTGGAAGATACTGCCACCGGAATACGCTACAAGCAAACGGGAGCTGAAGGCATTGAACTGAAAAAGGAAACTTATCTTCCTGATTCGGGAGAAATGGACTTCGTACTGCTGTTCGAACCTCTGCCCCAGGAAACCCGGAAAATACATTTCATAGATCCCAATGGAAGAGAAGGAAATACTTTTGATATCTCACTGGTGGCTGATGCCTCTGAGCCCCGTTCTCTTCTGGAACCGGTAGAGGGAAACTGGTTTAGCGAGGATGCACAGAGCCGCTGGACTTACGGCATCTATGATTCCATCGTCATCCTGAACAACCGGCTGTACACTCCCGTGGAATGCAGAAAAAAGGGGAAACGCATCCTGATGACTGCCAGCGACCGCAAGGACGGAAGCACCGTCACCCTGAAACTGACTGCCCGGAAAGACGGTTCCTGCCTCATTGCCCTTAACGACGGAGAGGAACAACGCTACGTACGCACCCGCAAAGAGCCGGCAATACCGGATGCAGACAACGGATATGGCACGGACTTTTTCCGCCGGGACAGCGTTTACCTGCAAGGCTATCTGAAAGGTTATGATCCGAGACTGGGATTCGACAGCGGTATTCTTTATCTGAGCAATGAAATTACCCGCAAGGACTATCCCACAGTAGTCCCCATCAATCCCGACGGAAGTTTCGAATGCAAATTTATCCTGTCATATCCCGTTTGCCAGAACCTGACCCTGAACAACCAGTGGATTCCATTCTATGCCGAACCGGGTGACACAGTCACGATGTATCTGGACTGGGAAGACATCATGGCACGAAGCCGGGCACGCGACAACAAATATCCGCTCATTCACACGGCTTATATGGGAAAGACAGCCGCACTGTCTTATCTGGCCGTCACCCTGAATGACCTGATCGATTATCCTTACGAGAAACTGAATAAAGCCCAGAAGACACTGACACCGGCACAGTTTCAGAAACAACTGGAACCGTACACTGCCCGGTGGCAGCAGCAATCCGATTCACTTTGCCGGCTTTATGCAACTTCGCAAAAAGCAGTTTTGCTGATCCGCAACCATACAGCCATCAAAGCAGGAGAGATTTATTTTGACTATCAGATGCCCCGAAGCTATTATGCCCGGCAAGACACGGCCAATCAGGTATTGCAGGTACAGCCGGATGCTTCCTATTACGACTTTCTGAAACAAATGCCTCTGGACGAAATGTCAGCACTGGCCTGTTCCCGGATAAGTGTTTTCATCAACCGTTTTGAATACATGGGCCCACTCGAAGCAGCCAATAATGCTTACAAGAGTCTGGCAGGTGAAGAAGACTTCAAAAAACTTCCGGATAATGAGAAACTGATCCGGATATATGCAAAGAAGTATGAGATACAGGACAGTATCATTCAGGCGTTGTGTAATGAACGCTCTCCCCTGCTCTGGCAGATAGCCCGTGTACGCGACCTGCGTGCCATCGTTGCACAACAGGCCAGCCGGAAAGATGCAGAATGCCTCATCGGAAAGACACAGGCAATCATTACCCATCCCTATATGCAGACTGCAGTCAAGGATATGATTGACGAACTGCATCCGGCAGGACGGACAGCATCCTACCAGCTTCCTGCGGGGAAAGCTACCGATATTTTCCGCCGTATCATTGCTCCTCATGCCGGCAAAGTACTCTTCATTGACTTCTGGGGAATCTATTGTGGTCCCTGCCGGACTGGCATACAGGCTACGGCCGACCTGCGCAGACAATACCACAACCATCCCGATTTTCAGTTCGTCTATATAACCAGCGAAAAAGAATCTCCGGGAAAGGCCTACACGGACTATGTAGAGAAGAACCTGAAAGGAGAAGCCTGTTACCGGCTCACAGACACTGAATACAAATATATGCGCCAACTTTTCCAGTTCAACGGAATTCCGCATTATGTAATCGTAGAGAAAGACGGAAGTATCTCAACAGAAGATGTCGGAACCCACAATCTGAAAGAGTTCCTGCAAAAGCGCTTCGGCTCTGTTCCGGAAACTCAATCCACAGACGAACATTCCATACAATAAAAACGGACTGAAAAATGAAAAGAAATCTCGCTATCCAGATCTTGTGTCCCCTTTTCCTGCTCATTGGAGCAGGAAACATTTGTCAAGCTCAAGAATTAGAAGGAAAATTCCGGATCCGTTGGCGCCTGAATAATATTCCTGACAGTGTAAGAGGAGTTATGTATGTCTTTAATCCAACAATGACTGCTAGCAAAGCAATAGCAGATTTTCCTTTGCAAAACGGAGAAATGATATACGAAGATACCATTTCACAACCAAAGCATTTAAAGTTTTTCGGTTGGGCAAAAGATTTTCCCAACTGGACTTTAGATTTGTGGGTAGACCGAGGAGGCTGGATTGATATTCAGGGAAAAGACAAATGGCTTCATCAATGGATGATCACTACGAATATTCCCCAACAAAAAGAAGCCTTATCGTATGCGGCCTGTACCGCAGACGAGACGGACGAATGCTTACAGATGGATGAAAAGTGCCAGGTGCACGACAGTCTTTTTTGGGACCGCTGGCATAAGCTCAATTACCGGAGTGTTAGAAAAACCTTCGAATATATGAAGACGACGCCGGTCACGGAGGTATGGATTGACCAGTTTTTGGAAAAAGCCTGGAATACAACCGAAAATCCGGATTCATTGCGCAGTTTTCGTCCTGTTTTCCAGCAGTTGTATGCACGTATGCCGGCCGAATGGCAGGAAACGGAGAAAGGAAAACTCATTGAGTCATATGCCTTCCCTGCTCCGACTGTGGAAGAAGGAGACGATATGGCTGATGGTTTACTATATGACGCTGAAGGAAAATCCCGTCATTTATCAGAATTGCAAGGCCGATACATCTTGTTGGATTTCTGGAGTATCTACTGCGGCCCTTGCCGCATGTCTGAACCGGAAATGGAAGAGATTGTCCATCTATATGGCGATAAATTGACCTTGGTAGGAATATCCAATGATGAAAAAATCTCCTGGAACAAATTCCTGAAAGAACACAAGATGCCGGGTTATCAATGGAAGGAACCGAAAAATGGAGGACGAAGTCTGGCTTCGCGCTATAAAGTCGGAAGCATCCCGCATTTCGTATTGATTTCACCGGAAGGTAAAATCCTAAAGATGTGGACAGGCTATCGGAAAGGTATACTCAAATCCAAACTAAAAAAGTTTATATCAGAAGATACCATACATTCTACCAGACAGGAGGTATAAATTATTCTCTTTTTAAGCCCAAGATTCCACCCATAGCGATAAAGCAATCTTAATCCAACCAGCCTTATCCCTGAAGACTTCTGAAGAGAACCTAAATTCGCAAACAAACTTAACTCTCATGTCACAAACGAATATTTGGTTAAATTTCCCCTTTTATATGATTACTTTATAGCATAAGAACTGTTGTACATCTTTCGAGTACATCTTCTTACCCCATTAAGCAAATTGAAACAATACGCTTAAATCCAATAAAACAACAAATATTAAATCACTCCCCACCTTAAAGGCTTTTTCACAAGTAAGAATATTAATATAACGTGAGTTCCTTAGCCAGTTCAAGACAGAAGTGGATGTGAGCAAGTTTCTGAAACAGTTGCATGCCCAAGTGCTGGAGAAGATGCTTGAAGGCGAAATGGATGCCCATTTGGCTATGAAAAGAACTCTGCGACAGGGAACAATACCGGCAACTCCCGGAATGGCAGTTATCCGAAGAAAATCCAGACCGAACATGGAGAGTCTGTCATTTCGGTAAGAATAAATTTACAGCTGAGTCTTGTTTCCATTTACACAAAAATTTGAGAATATGGAAGAACTTCTACTACGTAATTAGAGACAAAATCTCATCAAACTTGTTCCGAATCGACTACGAATAGCACTGATTCGGAACTAATTCACAAAATTTGCAACGTGGTTTACCGAATGCTTACTGCTAATCTAGGACATATTGAAATTCTATTTTTTTATCATGTAACACCCAATCAATGTAACATTTTTTTAGACGCATATATGTCTTACGTTCTTTGTTTGATAAACCTTCTACAGATATTCCTATTTTTTCATTAAATAAATCTGTCATGAACTCTTGATACTTTTGCTGTATTTCTTTTAAATTTGTTCCTTTATACATGAATATTTGTATATTTTATTTGTTAGATAAGTTTGTAAGTAACAAATTATTCCATAAGGATATTTTTCTAGCAACAATCGAAACTTCGTTAGTTTCTTGGACATACCAGTTTTTTAAGAATATATCTACTATAATATTTGACCTATCTGAAAATACTGGTCTGTGTTTTATTTATAAAATCAGCCACATTACGCATCATATCATCAATTTTTTGTACATCAGAGATTCTGGCAGCGGGATGCCAGCTATTGATAAGTAATAAATCCTGTTCTTCAGAGAAAAAACACCAATTATTTATAGGTTTGAATGTCAAATCTGGATAGATGTATTGTTTGGCTATATCTAATACACTCCCGTTTCCTCCTCCACATACGACAATATTAGGTTGCAAAATGTCCCGAACTTGTCTTCTGAGAAAAGGAGCATCTCGTTTAGCATAATCGTAAAGAGTATTGTTTAGGACAGATGAACTTCCGGAAATTTTTTTCACATTGACAATAGCCAATGGATATTTCAAAACAACTTGGTTTGCAGGATCAAGATAAGAATCATTTTCCAATAATGGAATATAATCAGGAGTTATCTCACTTAGTCCTTGTAGCCAGTTGAAAATTACCTTGAAAAATTTGGCTGTAATCTCACGCCAATGCCATTCTCGATAATCTTCTCCAGGGTTTGAATTGGGGTCTTTCATCAAAAAAAGAATCTTTCGCTTAGCTGTTGCCCATAATTCCTCCTCGTTACCGGAATATGAATTTCTGCTTTCTTTATACAATTCACCATTATGGCATAATCCATCAATAACAATTTTTTCTCTAACATCAGAGGGATAACTATTTTTCCATTCTTCAAAAAGGATATCTTCCTGTTCATGTAAATACATATCAGAATTACAATTAGAATTAAACATTATTATTACTTAATTGAATATTACACTCTCATATGAAATAGTCATTCATAGAAAATTTATGTGTGCAATAAGAACTGGTATTTCTTAATATGATTTTTTATATTACGCACTTATAATTTCATATATTTTTTTTGAAACGTTCATTAGCAAATTCTTACCTAGAAGATTCTCTATGTAATAAGGAGGTATAGACTTATATCCATACTTTGCTCCCAATAAACTGCAAGCTACAGCAGCATTTGTATCAGCATCTCCTCCTGCATTTACTACCGCCAATAATCCTTCCAGAAAACTTTCCACATGATATAAACACCAGACAGCAGCAGACAAAGTTTTTAATGTATAGCCCATGGCTGATTCATCATCCAGATTTAAATCTTGTATTTGTTCGGCTTCCATAGCCGCTATCAAGTAAGGTGCTATTCTTTCATCATATTTGTTTCCAATCTTTATGATGGTCTCAAAGTCCAGTTCCTTATCATGCCAAACAAAACTATGTACTAATTCTGATAATATAACACAAGAGCCTACACACCTGGGATCTGCATGCGTCAGTTTACAGATATTCTCTGAATAATACGAAACATCTTTCTTCCAAAGGCCGATGACTGAAGTCCTCATGAGGCCTCCATTTGCAGCACTTTTCTCACCGGACAATTTCCATACAAGACTGGCAGCTCTTATTGGATCTTTTGTATAATCTGAAATCGCCAGTACATTATTTGTATACTGACCGATACCCATGGGAGTTCCTCTAAACCATTGCTTAAAGTTTTGAGCAACACGATTCAGACAGATATCTTTGTCTTCAATCATGGCATCAGCTATACATAGCATCATATCTGTATCATCAGTCCATTCTCCTGCTTTCCATCTTATACGATGTCTATCTTGTAAGATTTGATTGTATGATGTAAGTTTTTGAGGATAATACTTTAAAACTTCATTATATGACATGAATTCAGTTCCAAGTCCCAAAGCATCTCCTATTGCCTGTCCAAAAATAACGCCACAAACCTTATCATACAAATCAAAGTAAGTTCTGTTAGTTTGATTGCTAATATAATTCTTACATTGTTTTATATACATAGTTATTTTTATTAATAATCAAGCGAACATATTACCAACATATTTTCAAAGTTATAGAAACTTTTTATTGGACGGATGATTTTTAAAGAAATCTTTAGTCAGTATTGATTTTCTTCAAGTTGTGCCCTTATATGGCATAAGCTGTTACTATATTTGTATTTATAAATATAATTAATCGGAATATGATTGGAAATCTTTTATCTAAATATATTTGGTTAACTAAAACCATTTATTCTGCTGATAATGGGATTACATTTGCAGAAATAAATCAAAAATGGCTTGACAATGATTTAAGTGAAGGAATAGATTTGTCTAAACGAACATTCCACAAATGGAGGATAGCTATTGAAGAATTATTTGGACTCATTATTGAATGTGAACGAAAAAATGAATATCGCTTTATTATTCAAAATAAGGAACAATTAAAACAGAATGATCTTACAGGATGGTTATTCAATACTCTATCAATAAGTTGTAATTTACAACAATACAAGTCTATTCAAAGCAAAATATTATTAGAAGATGTATTTACTGATAGAGAATTGATATTTTCGATCTTAGATGCAATACGTACTCAAAAAACACTTCACATAACATATCAGAGCTTTTTTCGCAATAATGCAATATCTTTTGAAGCAACCCCATATTGTGTAAAAATGTTTCGTCAAAGATGGTATCTAGTTGCAAAAAGTTCCGGTTATGATCATCCAAGAGTTTATGCATTGGACAGAATTATTGATTTAAAAATTACTGAGAATACATATAAATATCCAGAAAATTTCTCACCTGAAGCTTATTTTTCTTCTTTTTATGGGATTATCGTCGATGAAACTATGGATGCTGAATATGTCGACATTAAAGTTCATCATTCTCAAGTCGGATATTTGCATTCCCTTCCTTTACACCCATCTCAACAAGAGGTAGAGCAAACGAATGAATATAGCATTTTCAGGTTATTTATAGCTCCAACTTTCGACTTTGAGCAATATATTCTCAGTATGGGAGAATACATTGAAGTAATTTCTCCCGAATGGTTCAGACAACGTTTAATAAACAGAATAAATAAAGTAATAAGTATTTATAAATAACTTATTGATATATATATAGCTTATCTACATATTTAAAGTAAAAAAGAAAAAGTATTTCTGAATAATTTATAGGTGAATATGGGCTGCAATATCCTGTGATAAAGATTTGGCAGTTAGTAAATATGCTTATTCCTATTTTATACTAATATCTAAAATAATACGATGATGAATGTATTTAATAAAAAACTAGAACAATTGTATTTGTCTCAAACAGACAATATATTTAAAATGTACAAAGAATTAAACCAATTGGGAATGACTAACTTTTCCTATCCACTACTCTTGCATGTTTGGGAAGAGGAATATTCCAAAGCCCCTATAAAGCTTATGATTATAGGACAAGAAACTAACGGATGGGGAGCTGTATTAGAAACTCCAGATGATGTAATTTCATCAATGAAAATGTATGAAGATTTTAATCTAGGGCGTAACTATAATTCTACATTCTGGCAATGGGTACACAAAATAAACTACATGTTAGGTAATCCGGATATCAATTGTTTTGTGTGGAATAATATTTTGAAATTCGGAAAAGAATGCGATAAAGGTCATCCTGATTGGCAAGTTACAGAACATGAACACAAATACTTTAATGTCATTTCAGATGAAATAGATATTCTAAAACCTGAAGTTTGCATTTTCTTAACCGGTCCATCTTATGACAATAATATAAGGTTAAAGTTCCCGGATGTAGAGTTTATTAATTTTGGAGGATATAAATTCATAAACGAAGTTGCTCAGTTAAAGAGCAAAAATCTTCCTTTTCATTCTTATCGTACATATCATCCCGGATATGGAGTACGCTATTCCAATTGGTATACTGAAGTGTTTGATATAATATCCAATGCTGTAAAAAAAGATTTATTGAGGAAAGACTGATTTCTGATTTGCCAAAGTAATCACAAATATCATTCTTTTTTAATAATATCCTCACTTTCAGCCTTAATATGACAGGAAATGAGGATATTTTCGCATCGTAGCTTTTTATTTATTTAATAAAACTCACAGATAAATATAGGTTTAAAATAATTTTATCAACATTATGGAACTAATCAAATCCTTGGGAGGATATGAGAATGTAGTTGTATGTTGGTTACGTTTTCGACAAAAACAATTGTAAATATTCAGGAGAACAAGATATTAAATCTATACATAGTGACAACAAATCTGTCGAAGTTTGTTACTTTAATAGAAATTCAGAATAATTGTAAAATGTACTCATCATTGCATCCATCCTGTCATTTTGTAATTTGGAGTCTTCACCCAACAATATAGTGAGGAAATTCCAAAACGTTTTTCGATGATGGGGAAATTTCAGATGAGCCATCTCATGCAGAATTATAGTATCCAAATATCTCTGTGGCAAAAGGATAATCCTTGGTGACAGGGCGATGGTTTTATAACCTGTATAACATAATCCTAAAGTATTTTTACGAAGTTTCTTTACTATCACCTTCTTGGCATACAAACAATGTTGAACTTCTAGTTCGTGCATTCTTTGAGGTAACACTCTGTTGGCAGTGTCTATTATATAATCTTGGAGTTTTTCTCGTAGCCATTTTTGCAACAGTCTGTTTTCCCACTTGATAATCTTTGCATAAATGAAGTGCAAACTATTCTCGTATCTTTGGCAAATAATCTGATTCTTTCCTTTATTATAAATGAATGCAGATTCATGTTGCAGCAATTCTTGTTGGAACGTAAAAGTGTCAATCATGATCCATTCTACCAATAAATGATTTGACTGTAATCTGAAGTTCGGATTTATGGTGTAAACAGTTCTATTTATCATACCTTCCATATTCTGTCTAAAATTTTATCGTATTCACGGGATGTTGTACCGATTTGTAATCCGTAGAAACGGACACCCATGGCTCTTTCTTCACACATCTTATCCATAGTATTTTTTATAGGCCTTGGAAATTCAAAATCACTGATAATCAATATATCTGCTAAACTATAAGTCTCTGTTTTTAGTGTTCTTAGTGCAATTTTAAGCATTTCTTCTCCATTTGTTCCTCCCGAAAAACCATGACTGAGAAAATCTTTCAATTTATCCCAATTAGCTGGATGTGCAAGATCTATCGTTTGAGCTCTTACAGAAAAAGTAATAAGAAAGCATTTGCGTCTCTGTTTTTTTGCCATTCTTACCAATTGTATTAGTAGCGAATTTGCTATTTTCTCAGGTTGCCCACACATGGATTCGCTTGTATCAACAGCAACAATAATAGGCCCCATCTGAAGACGTGGTTTGTCACAGATCTGTTGCTTAGTCTTTTCCTGCCCCAATATTTTGGAACGATTGGAGAATAATTGGAGTTTGTCAGATGCAAATCTCTGATAAAACACAGATTCTGTGAATGAATCTGCTAGAAAGGCTATTTCAGCTGGAACCAGATGACTGAGATTTCTTCCTGTTGTGATTTCTTCCACTTCTTTGAAAGTCATATGGTTTGAGACAATCAGCGGTTTGTACTTGAATAAAATATCATCCTGTTCTTTCTTGTTTTCAGGTTGCTCCCTACCTATAATTTTTACTATTTCAGTCAATGCTGGATATCTGTAAAACACATGTTCTATTTTTCTTACACGTTCATAGTCTTCTATTCCATGGTCACGGACAGAGCATTCCCAAATATTTTTGTTTTTATCCAAAATTTCCTTTTCTATCCGTTCCATATATTCATCATTCGCTTTCTCCCAATCCTTCGCAAGAACAGATAATACCATAGACTTACTTTCTTCATCCATTTGTTGCATTTGATTGATATATCCCTCAATATTCACTTCCTGTGCTGCATAGAATTGTTTGATAGTTTGGCTTACCACATTCCACATTTTCCGTTTGCCGTTCATGTTTGCTTTAGTGAATGCATATATCATCTTGCTTTGTTTGTCATGTTCCTTCTCAATAGGCTCATACAATGACAGTAGAGCTTGCAGAAACCTCATCAAATCATCTTTCAGTATTTCTGTCCATAACGGGTTCTGGCTGTCGAGCTGCGGATTATCGGCTACCACCGATTGTATATATTGTCCAAGTATATCATTTGCTGGCTCAAAATCAGGATGATCTTCGGAGTCCATATAAAAATCGAACGTCTCACTATAATACTGCATTCTTTGTTCAGAAGATTTGTTATTCATCATAATAGCATCTGAGAATTATTGAGTTTGATATACAGTTCATTCAACAACTTTCCTGTAGCCTTTATTTGTTGAGAGATGAGTTTCTTATCATCATCAGAGACAAAGAGGTTGGTGCATTCTGCAATTCTCGCGGATAATGCATTGAATATGTTGCTGATTTCAGAAAGCTCTACTTGGAGTTGCTGAAAGGGTGTATTAACTTTAGGCTCTTTTTCATCTTCAAACAGATTATTTGAAAGATTTGCGTTATTTCCGCTAGCTTTGCGTAAGAATGCGTAGGGAGTTCCGTTTACTACGATACCATCTTTACATTTACGCAATGACACCTTCTCTACTTTACCAGAAAAACCTAGTTTGCTATTAAACGGAGTACCCATATAAATAGCATGAATAATCCAATTCTGGATGTTCGAGTCCATATAGATAATACCACTTGTGTCTTTCCCTATTGACAAATGGTTAAAATCTGTTTTGGCAAACAAACATTTTCCTTTTGGATAATCCTTTAGTACGTAATAAAAGTAACGTTCTACTACATAAGTATTGAAACTATCTGCTTCAATCATTTTTCCTACCGGCATATTTGCCGATCTTTCTTTAATGGTTTTATCTATTGTGGTATGAAGTTTGGTTATCCGCTGTTCAATATGGAGCGTAAAAGCTTTCATTACACACTCTATTGTTTGAGCGATAAACTCCTCCTTATTCCACAAACAATGTATTAACAGGATACAATCTGTTTCGTCTGTCGACACTCTTCCGTTTAACCAAGCAGAGGTTCTCATCAGGTGAAAGAGTTTTTTCCAACGACGATCAGATACGTAGAAATCCAAAGTCGTAGTACATTTTTGTTTCTTCTCTTCTTCTTTCAGCAATTTGCGAATATTGGCTACGATAGTACAAGTCTCATCAGAGATGGTTATATGAGCAATGGCAGATTGCCATGAAGCAAAAATATCGTCAGTAATGAGCAATTCATCGGGAATAACAACTTCTGGCACTCTGTCTTGTCGTATCATTTTGAAGAAAGTCCGTTCATCAGAAATGCAGTTTGATACCATACGTACCAAAAATCTGTCCCATAGTGCTTCCAGTCCTTCATTTTCAGCAGGCAGTTCATTGCTGGCTGCAATAAGGGCTTTCATTGGTAAGGATAATGTTCGGGATCCGTTCTTATAGATCCGTTCGTTGATAACTGTCAGCAGAGCATTCTGTATAGCCGGACCTGCTTTCCAGATCTCATCCAAGAAAACCACTGTGCAGTCGGGCAAGTAACCATCTGTGATACGTTCGTACTTATCTTCGTTTTTCAACTTAGAAATAGAGACAGGACCGAATATCTCATCAGGGGTACTGAAACGTGACATCAGGTACTCAAACGATTTAGCCTCTTTGAATACAAGTTTCAGTCGTCGTGCCACCAAACTTTTTGCCGTCCCTGGAGGGCCAAGCAGAAAAATGCTCTCTCCAGCCACTGCACATAGCAACGACATGGCCAGTATGTTTTCCTTCTCAAAAATACCTTCCGATATGTATTTCAGTAGTAAGATAATATGCTGACGGGTATCGTCTTTATTAAAAGAGACTTTCTTTGCCATAGATTACTATTTTTTGTTATTATAAAATTCAGACATAAGTTTTACCATTGGTAAGGACGTTATAACAATTCTTCAGTTGATAGTCATAATTACTTTTTCTTCTATATAAATAGCGCCTATAATCCAAACATATTTACTTATAAAATTTGTACTATACATTGTTCCTAATTCTTACAAAGTTATTTTAAGCCTATGCCCACCCATTGCACATGTTTATTTTTTTAGGAAATAATTGGTTTGTCATAACCTGACATAAATATTGAAATAGCATGTAAACAGTATGAAAGAAATATTCTATGATTCCGTTACATATTATATAGTAAAAAACGACAAGTGCATATATGTCATAATATTTAAACTTAACAAAATGACTAAGGAGGCATTAAAATAGGTTAACGACGAGGGATATGCTATGCCTTTGCATCTGATGCACGTAAACTTTATAAAATAGGATTTCAACAAGGATATATGTAATATAGAAAGGTGGATAGTAAAAGAAAAAAGGATGTACAATACGAGTCTCTCCGGTGGTCTATTTTCAAGAATTACGACATAACCCAAATGTATAATACTATCAGAAATGATGTATTCCCCTTCATATAGAATCTGAACAGCGATAATTATAGGGATATTTACTGAATATCCCTATAATAAAACTTTACCAGACACGGATTATCATCTTCCTCACGCGACAAAAGTTTTGAGTAGTCTTGTTCTGACAAAAAAGGACGCAAACAAGTATAATCATCAAAATTTAATTTCGAAACGATGTAATCTTCCGTAAACAGAAGAGGAGTTATACTTAAATTTTCAGCCAACTTTTCAAAGACAAATGTACTACCGTCTTGTTTTCTATAAAACACATTAATATGCTTATTGACAGTACCTAAACCTTTTTGCAGAGATACATAATAATATAGATCATTTTCCCGATGAAATTTCATACAGAAAGGGAGTGTTCCATCAGACAAATCTTTAATCAGCTCATCATTTCGTTTTCCTTCATTCTCAATCAAACGATATTTTTGCAACATTTCATCATTAATGCCATCTTTGCCAAAATCCCAACAGTAAACAGGATACAGTCCTTTTTTAGTCAACTTATAGACTGTATTCTGATATGCCGTGGCAAAGTACACATTATCATGGTACTCATAAAAAGGATTCAAGCTACCCATATCCAAAATACGATCGTTCCTCCAAAAACCACTGACCGTATTTAGAGAGTCTTTTCCAACGACTGTAATTCCATCCTCATCTTCTCTCACGCACGACCAGAAAACCCATCTGTCCGGGCTAAGAGAAGCAACGGCATAATAATTAGGCTTGGCAGGTAACACATCCTGCCTGATAAATTTTCCACATAAGTCATATATTCCCATATACCCGTTTGGACTCAACAAGCCTATAGTCTGTTGGTTTTTATCAACCATAAAATCACTTATCAACAAATGATCTCCCGGACCATCACCCCATCGGGATATTTGTCTGACAAACGCTCCTTTCTCATCAAACACATATAGCGCAGGACGCCTGCTATCAAAAACATACAGCAAACTGTCAACATGTACTATTTTCTCTACATCCACCAGCAAACAACTATCAGATGTCTCCAAAGGTATGATCTCTATTTTTGAGAACAAGTCTTCGAAAGAAACATCTGACGAATGTAAATCTACAGAGAGTGTCGGTATTTCATTTTTATCCCTGGATGTACATGCAAATAATAACATTATAAATATGCCTAATACTTTTTTCATACGCTATTTTGTTAAACGTCATACATGGATGGTATAATTGCCGGTATTGCCAACAAGTCATTTCTACAGACTATTGATCCAAGCTGCTATATCCCGGAGAACTTCTGGTGAACAGGTTTCCTCAATCTTATAATAATCCATGGAGGAAGCAGGTTCACAATGCTGGAACAAATGATTCAATCCGGGATATACCTTGATAAGATTTTTGCTGTTCTTCCCGGAAAGACAGTTCCGGATAGCACTGATATTACTGTCTGAAAGAACCTGCATATCATTACTTCCGTTGACAGCCATAACCGGGATGGTAATTCTTTCCAGGTCCGGCCGCGGATCATAATCCATAAAATATTCCAGCCATACATTCCCTGGCTGAGTGGCCATACTTTTCCGCAAAGTACTGACACTCACATTAGAAGGAATTCCTTTCAGCTTAAAAAGAGCATTCTGCTGCTCAACCAGCAAACTATCTCCCTTGATTCCAGGTCCGGCCATGCTCACCAAAAAATCTGCTTTTCCTTCAGCTCCCAACATAAAGGCTATCAGCCCTCCTTCACTATGTCCCAATATCCCGACCTGATTGAATTTTCCGCTGCTCTTTAACCATGAAAGTCCACAAGCTGCATCTTCCGCAAAGTCAGCCGAAGTACATCCGGCCTGATTCCCGGTCGACTGACCTACTCCTCTGTCATCATATCGCAAAGAAGCAATTCCCTGTTTAGCCAGGTAGTCAGCTATCACCCTAAAAGGTTTGTGGGCAAACACCTCTTCATCCCGATTCTGGGCACCACTTCCGGTAACCATGATTACCACAGGTACTTTTTTGTCCGGAGTATAATTGACCGGATAAGTCAACGTACCGGCAAGAGAAACATGAGCTTTCTGATTGGTGAAAGTAACTTCCTCTGTCTTATACCCCAACGGACTTTCCGGTTCCTGAGGACGGTTGGGCTTTCCGGCATCTCCAGCCTTCAACTCCAACGGGAATGCCACACCGAACTGTCTGAAAGTACCGGTGATTACTCCATTGTTCAGTTTCCCGGTATATTCCATCAGAAGAGCCAGGACATCCAGACTGACGGAATCGGCTGACAGCAGATTCAGACGAACAGGAATACCCATGGCACTTTGTGCAGGGACATCCATGGTAGCAGCACCGCCTCCATCTTTCGACGGATCGAAATGAAAAACAATTTCCAGCTTCTGATTTCCCGCATTCAGCATTCCTTTCCAGGTTCCGCTAATCCCCTGAGCGTATGACATAGCCACAGTCATCACAGCCAGTCCAAGTAGAGCGATTCTCTTCATATGTGTCACTATAGTTTTTACAGGTTTGATCTAAAGTTATCTGTCATAATACCCTGTTCCAACCCAAAGTTATCATACCAAAGGCTGGAACAGAGAATTTCTTTCTGATTTACAGCGCTGCCTTCAGAATGGACAGGATATCCTGCTCATTCAGCGGAGCAAAGGTACCCGGTGCATCCAGTCCTTCATTGACGGCAACGTGATGGGCCATTTCTTCCAGACGGGAGTCATCAATACCGACTTCGCGCAAGGTCATCGGCATACCCAGACTCTTAAAGAACTGAGAAGTACATACGATGGTCTGTTCTGCGATCTCGGCCGGAGCCATGTCTGCTGACAGTCCGAACACATTCAGGCCAAACTTCACGAAACGTTCCTGTGTACGCTCATTAAGTACATGGTGCATCCAGTGCGGAGTAATAATGGCCAGTCCTTCTCCATGGGTAATGTCATAATAAGCCGAAAGAGCATGTTCAATACCATGCATCGGCCAGGGAGACCCTGCTGTTCCAAGAGCCAGCAAGCCGTTGCAGCCAAAGGTACAGGCATACATAATCTCCGCACGGGCCTCATAGTCATCGGGCTTCTCCAGAGCAACCGGTGCATATTTCATCAAAGTCTTGACAAGGGTTTCACAAAAACCGTCAGCTACAGAATTGGAAGCATGGGTGAAATACTGCTCCATCACATGATTGATGGCATCAGCCACTCCCGCTGCCGTATGTTTGGCATTGACCGTAAACGTATAAGTCGGATCAAGGAAAGAACATGCAGGGAACAGATGTGGATCGATGTAAGCAATCTTATCATTGGTTTCCGTACGCGAAATGACACCTCCGGCATCATATTCACTGCCCGTAGCAGCCAGAGTCAGGATATCAACAATCGGAAGGGCAGCCAAAGTAGGAGCCTTACCGGTAATCAGGTCCCAGGTTTCACCATCATACTTGGCTCCACCGGCAATGGCTTTCGAACAGTCAAGTACCGAACCTCCCCCAACGGAAAGAATGACATCGATCTGTTGTTCCTTACAAATCCGTACTCCCTCTACAACACTGGTAGAATATTTCGGATTCGGTTCAATCCCGCCCAGTTCAAAAATCTCAAAGTCTTTCAGTAATTCCCTGACACGGTCATACAGTCCGATACGCTTAATACTTCCACCCCCATAAGTCAGCAAGATACGACGTCCGAACGGACGCATCACTTCAGGAAGTCCATCCACAACATCACGTCCGAAGATCAGTCGTGTCGGGGTCTGATAATCAAAATTTCTCATATTTCTTTTATTTATATCATTAATACTGTCGAATAATCCTTATCAGTATTATTCTTCTGCTAAATATTCAATTAAAAATCCGGATTCCTGTCTTCTTCAGTAATCTCCCTGATCATTCTGCATGGTACCCCAGCAGCAATCACATTCTCTGGAATATCTTTTGTAACAACACTGCCAGCTCCTATTATGGAATTTCTACCTATTGTGACACCACCCATAATATGAACGCCTGCACCTACCCACACATTATCACCTATTGTGATGGGCTTTGAATAACATCCGCCTGCCACTCTATCTTCAGGATGTGTTGCATGGTTACCTGCATATAATCCAACACGCGGACCGAACAAAACATTATTTCCTATGACGATACGATTGCAGTCCAATATAACACAGTCAAAATTTGCAAAGAAGTTATTTCCTATAAATATATTGGAACCAAATTCACATCTGAAATCGGGTTCAAAATTGACATTCTCACCCATACCTCCTAATATATCTCTCAATATACTCTCACGAACCCTTTGTGCTTCACCATAGCTGCGGTTATAACGATTTGTCAACAATACAACATCATTTCTTTTCCTCATCAGTTCACTTGACAAATCATTATACATTTTCCCAGACAACATTCTTTGCCACAGTTTCTCATCTTCCATATTATGACCTATTTAGTTGCTATTTCACGCTTCTGAACTTAACAGAGCCGTGATGAGTTCTTCATCTATATGCAATATTCGCAAAATTTCTGAACATACCCAAGCAAGTAGCCGGAAAAACAGAAATATCCAGACACAAAAAAGGCTGTCTCCTTTTTGACGGAAACAGCCTCTTGTAGGGGTGACTAGTGGGACTCGAACCCACGACATTCA
>UMCL01007004.1_pt1 | contig 38121 bp, 71 predicted proteins | sample 1964221 | NCBI WGS metagenome assembly UMCL01 (sample SAMEA4835967, study PRJEB28245) | human gut metagenome | biome: gut microbiome; material: fecal sample | place: Denmark | collected 2008
TACCTATTTCGCAGATGAACAAGTCACAACTTATGAAGTTTGCGAAAGAACATAATATTGATACACATGGAGCAAGGAACGTTGCAGAAGCAAGAGAAATGATTCAGAAAGCAATGCGTGAACTTAACATGTAAGGAGGTGCTAACATGGATGATATTGAACAGTTAAAATTCAATTTACGGGAAAAACAATGTCCTTATTTTGAACTTTCCGAGTTAGAAGCGTTACTTGAAATGAACAACAGAGATGTTAAAAAAGCAAGCTATGAAGGATTAATCATAAAAGCAGAAACAACAGGTTTGAATGTAAGTGGTCTAACTACGAAAGACAGTTCAAGTTATTTTAAAATGTTAGCTTCAAAATATGTTCAGACTAACAGTGGGGTGCTATGATGAACAAAAGCATTGAACTATACAAAGTGAAAAGAGAAATAAAAATGCATGGTTCAGAGTTCACTGTAAAAAGAAACAAAATTGATGAATACAAAGAACCCACGGGTGAGCAAGAAACAATAACAGCCTTCCGTGGGTTGTTTCACATAACAAAAACATTCCAAACAAGGACTGTAAAAGATGGAACTGTTACAAGAACAAAAGGACAGCCAATGGTGTTAGCTGAATATTCAGATACAGAAGAAATCAGCAATGGAGATATAATAGAGTACAATGGACTTGAATATACAGTTGCGGATGTTAACAACGTTGAACAGATGAACATTATTGCAGATATATCTATGGAGTTGATTATGAATGGCAACATTTAGAGTTGATGCAAGGCAGATTGAAAGATGGCTAAACATGGCACAAAACAAGTCACAGTTAGCAGTTAGAATGTATGCGCAAGAAGGTGCGAAGAAATTCGAAAACTATGCAAAAACAAATAGAAGATGGACAGATAGAACAGGACACGCAAGACAGAGACTAACGGGTTGGGTAGAACAGTTCCCAACTAAAACAAGAATAAATATCGGGCATGGAGTTTATTACGGTATATATCTGGAATTATGCAACGAAAGAAGATATGAGATATTGCAACCGACATTAAATGCCTGTAGTTCGGAAGTCTTAAAAGGTTTTGCAAATCTTATGAGGTATCTGAAATGACAAAAAGTGTATTAAAACAAATATATGACTGTCTGAAAGAAAACGATATAGATGTATATTTTGCAGGGCAACATGATGGGGAATGTATAAAAAAATACACAGTGATTAAAAAAGGCGGTGCGACAACTGAGTATAACGTGTCCGCAGAAAGACCGATATATACAATAATGTGTTATGTTCCTAAACATAATTATTCAGAATTAGAAGATTATGCGTTGGGAATTAAAAAGCATATGAAAAATGTATATCCAACAGTTATGTATCTAGGCAATGAAACAGACAGTTTTTACGATGAAACAGTGAAAGGGCACATGGTATCTTTTCAGTACCAAGGTTGCCGCAAAATCGAAACAAGTAATAAGTGGTAAGGAGGAAACATAAAATGGCAGATACAAAAAAGAAATTAGAAGCTATTCCAACTATAGATGTTTCGCTTATAGTTATTAGAACTGGTACAAGCGGAAATTATGTAGAGTATGCCGTGGACACTTCTAATAAGCTTGGGGTTGAACCACAAACAGAAACAACAGATGCAATAAAGCTTGTAAAACTTAATAGGATTATTGCTCAGAAGCCACAGAGAACTGTAATTACAGGACATCAGTTAACATTGACTGATAATGTATTTAGTCCGACACTGGCAAAGATTTTACAGGGTGGAGAAATATCTGGAAGTCTTGAAACAGATGACTTTACATATACGCCACCACTTTCTGGCAGTGATGATAAGGGAGAAGTATTTGAACTTGACGCATATTCAGCGCAGTATGATGCAAGTGGACAGATTGTTAGATATGAAAAAACAACATATCCGAACTGCCAAGGAACACCGTTTACAGAATCTATGGAAGATGATGTATTCCGTGTATCTGAGTATACTATTAACAGTGCACCAAAAACAGGAGAAGCACCTTATAAGAGAACTTACGTTAATGAGTTACCAGATTTTAGCTCAGCAACAGTTGCACAGAGTGTAGAAAATGGAATGCCTGTGGCGTATTCTAGCGGAACAGAAGAAACAGGAATTTCGGTAAAATAAACATATAAAAAGAAAAGAGGACAATAAAAATGGAAAACAATAAAGTTACAACTTTTGAAGAACTTACAAAGTACTCGAGTGGTGTTGTTATGGAATTAACACCATTTTCAGAATCACAACCTTTTGTAGCGAGATTAAAAAGACCAGACCTTATAGACATTGTTACAACAGAGTTTCCGAATGAATTACTTGGTGTAGCTTATGAATTGTTTAATTCTGGTGAACAAGAACAAAAACAGGAAAACAAAAATCCAGACAAAGTGTTTAGGGAATCGGCTGAAAGAAAGAAAGTGTTAGAAATTATTGCAAAAGCAACACTTGTAGAGCCGAGTTTTGAAGAGATTGAAAAAGCAGGTATGAAACTTACATTCGTACAGTTGTTAGAGATTTATGAGTATGTAAACAGAGGTGTGGAAAACTTAAAGTTTTTTCGTGAAGAGTAAAAAAATAGAAAGCGTCCTCGGTATTGCAAGGCAGTATAATTGTTTACCAAGTCAGATACTTGGAATAAAGGACAGTTATACTGCCTTTTGTTTTAACGAAGCGTGTAGTTATATTAGGCTTATGATGGAAAATGGAGAAAAGCCAATATACAAACAGAAATTAGAAAAAAAAGAATACAGTAGTTTTGAAGAGTTTTATAAACAGTTTGAATAGAAAGGAGGTAAAATAAAATGGCAATAAATATGGGAACAGCAGTTGCATATTTGGAACTAGATACATCAAAATTCACAAAAGGTTTTGCGTCTGCTAGAAATGATTTGCAACAGTTCAATAACAGTTCTGCAAGTATATCTACACGTTTAACAGGACTGTCAAATGCTATGGTTGCAACTGGTTCTGTTCTGACAAAAAGTGTATCTGTACCACTTCTAACAATTGGTGCGGCGGCACTTAAAACAACAGCAGATTTTGACGCAGGTATGTCCGAAGTAAAAGCTATTTCTGGAGCAACAGGAACAGAGTTTAAACAGCTAGAAACAAAAGCTATACAGATGGGAGCAAAAACGAAATACTCAGCCACAGAAGCCGCTTCTGCATTTAAGTACATGGCAATGGCTGGTTGGGACACAAATGATATGTTGTCCGGTATATCTGGTGTTATGAACCTTGCGGCGGCATCGGGAGAAGACCTTGCAACAACATCAGATATTGTTACGGATGCATTGACAGCGTTTGGATTAAGTGCAAAAGACAGTTCTCATTTTGCGGATATACTAGCGCAAGCAAGTTCACGTTCTAACACGAATGTAGGACTTATGGGAGAAACATTCAAGTATGTTGCACCAGTGGCAGGAGCGTTAGGATATAGTGCGGAAGATTGTGCAGTCGCAATAGGTCTTATGGCTAACAGTGGTATTAAAGCGTCACAGGCAGGAACAGCTTTACGTTCATTGTTTACGAGACTTGCAAAACCAACGGACACAGTAGCGGCGGCAATGGAAAAATACAACATAACATTAACAGATGCGAATGGTAACATGAAACCACTTAGTACATTAATGTCTGAAATGCGTGATAGATTTAGTGGTCTGTCAGAAGCGCAAAAGGCGAACCTTGCGGCAACATTAGCAAGTCAAGAGGGAATGTCTGGATTGTTGGCTATAGTTAATTCTTCGGATGCTGATTTTAAAAATTTAACAGACAGCATAAATAATGCTGATGGAGCGTCAGAAAGAATGGCTAAAACAATGCAAGACAATCTGAAAGGCTCATTTACAATATTTAAGAGTACAGTTGAATCTGCCGCAATATCTATCGGAAAGAAGCTAACACCAGAGGTTAGAAAGTTTGTCGACACTGGAACAAACCTTGTCAAAAAGTTCAATGATATGTCTGATGCAGAAAAAACAAATGTAGTGAACATTGGAAAAATGGCAACAGTGATACCTTTGGCAACATTAGCAGGTGGAAAATTGCTAGGTGAATTTTTGAAACTTGGAAAAGGTGTTGTTAATTTTAATGCACAGGCAAGTTTGCTTGTACAAGCTATAGGATTGTATAGGAGTGGAGCAACGTCAGCCGCACTTGCAACAGGAACATGGTTTAGTTCACTTTCCAGTATTGGAACAGGAATTATGAGTTTCATTACAAATCCGGCAGGAGCGGCAGTAATTGGTGTAGCGGCTCTTACAGTTGCATTAATAGCAAACACAAGAGAAATGGAAAATTACAAAAAAGCAGGCAGTAAAATGTCTGAGGAAGAACAAATGCTAATAGACAGAACAAAAGAATTAAAACAGGCTTATGATGAATCTAACAAATCTAAATTAGATGCAATAAAGAGTGCAAATGATGAAAGCACAGCACAACAAACATTATGGGAAAAGTTACAAGGTACAGTAGATGCAAATGGTAGAGTATTAGCAGGGAAAGAAGCATATGCCCAGTTTATCGCAGGCGAGCTTTCAGATTCGTTAGGAAAAGAAATAAGCATAGTAAATGGACAGATACAGGGATACGATAAGCTAAAAAATACGATACAACAGGTAATTGAAAAGAAAAGAGCAGAAGCAATACAAAGCGCAATGCAGGAACAGTACAGTGAAGCAATACAAAAGCAGTCAGAAGCAGTACTTTTGTACAATCAAAATCTTGGAAAAGTAGAAACAACAAAGCAAAGGCTAAAGAAAGCAGAACAAGAAGCAAAAAAAGCAGTAGATGATTATACAGGTTCACTGGAACTTGGAACTGGTAAAGCAAATCCTTATTATAATACAATGTTAGAAGCGCAGGGAAAAGTTGAAGGATTAAAGGATAAATTAAATCAGCAAACAAAAGCAGTGGATGATAGCAGAGAAGCAATGGAAGGATATAACCAAACAGTAGCAAACTATGAAGGGTTATCAAGTGCATTGATTGAAGGTGATGCACAAAAAATAAGTGATGCGCTATTAAAAATACAGTATAGTTTTCAGACAGCAAACACAGCCACTAGAGCAAGTCTTGAAGAACAAGCACAAACGTTGAATGAAAAATATGAACAAATGAAACAAGCATTAGCTGATGGTGCAACAGGTGTTACTGAGGAATCAGTTGCACAAATAAAAGCGTTATCAGACCAAGCAAACAAAGAGCTAGAAGCAAAATTGGAACAGGACAAAAACACACTAAAAACAAAATTCCAACAGGTAGGAATCGAAGCACCGCAATCTTTGATAGATAGTCTTGCAAGTAAAAGTGATACAGTTCAACAAACTACAATGAATATATTGACAAATATGGCAAATGGTGTTAGTATTAAAAAAGGAGAGTTGACAACACTTTTTAAACAATTAGGAATAGATGTTCCAAAAAGTTTAGTAACACAGTTAGCAGGAATGAAACCTTCAGTTCAACAGCAAGCAGTACAGTTGTTGATGCAATTACAGAATGGAGAAGCTTCACAAAGACCTGCCGTTTTGCAACAAATGAGAGACCTAGGTATTAAAGTTGATGACAATGTAGCAAATGGAATACAGGGGAACACAGGTAAAGTAAAAACTGAATCTGGAAAAGTTGGTAGTGCAGGACATAGAGAAATGCAGAGTAAAATGAAAAAAAAGTTGAAATCTCCGAATGTAAATAGTAGCACTACAACGAGTGCAAGAACAGAAGCTAGTAGTGCATTTTCAGCTATGCAAAGTTATTTTGCAGGAAGAAGTATTGGAGTAAAGATAAAAGCTACAATAGAAGCCGCTAAACAAGCTGTTAGTGGTCACAATGCAAACGGTTTGGATTATGTTCCTTATAATGGATATGTAGCAGAATTGCACAAAGGTGAAAGGGTGTTGACAAAACAGGAAAATGTAAGGTATAATAAAGGCGAAGGAAATGCAAGAGGTAATGGAGATACATTCATTTTCTATAATACACAGCCAGACCCTTATGAGTATGCAAGACAGCAGAAAAAAGCAAAAAGAGAATTGTTGTTCGGTGTGTAGGAGGTGAAATTTTGATAAATTCTATAACATTGATGAACATTGAAACACAAGAAGAGATAGAACTAAACAAAGGTGGAAATGGAAAATTTGTATTAGATTCTATTGACTGGGATATGCCAACAATTGAACAAGAAACATATAGAGTTCCATTTCAGATTGGTAAAACATTGGAAGGGATGACAGTTGGTACAAGAAAGCCTTCGTTAGTAGGATATGTTGTTGCAAATACAGCAAACATAAATCCAAGTGGAACAACATGGGAAGAATATTTGAGTGTACAAGAAAAAGAAATACAGGAAAATAAACTATATCTTGACAGTGTAATATCTATATATCAAGATATTTTGATAACAGTAGGTGATTATCATATTCTAGCAAGACCAACACAACCACCAAAATATAGTACGGATGAAACAGAAAACAATGAGGTTTGTTGTTTGTTCACGCTTGAGTTTGAATGTTATAATCCATTATTTTACAAAGAGCAAAAACATATTAATTTGTCACATGTGGATGGAATGTTCCATTTTCCATTAGTTCTAACAAGTGATAAAACAGATGAACATGTAGTATTTGGCGAAATAATGAAAAGACAAAGTGTAGCTTGCAATAATAATGGTGATGTTGATGTCGGATGTAAGATAGTAATAAAAGCAAGTGGAGGAATAGTTAGAACGCCAAAAGTGTATAATGTGAACACAGGCGAGTATATTTCGTTTTATGACCTAGATTTGGACGATGGAGATTATATTACCATTAACACAGAAGTCGGAGAAGAAAGCATGATATTGCATGATTCTAGTACAGGTGAGAACAAGTCTATAATTGCAAATATGAATGTTGAAAGCACACTTTTTGACATTAAAAAAGGTACATACTATTATTCGTATGAAGTGGATGAACAATACAAAAACAATCTGGAGATGTATATAGAGTATACAGAAAGGTATTATAATATAAAGGGTATGTGATATGCTAAGAGTAATGAACAGTAATTTTAAAATTATTGATACACTTAAAAAATACACATTCGCACAGTATGAAGACAAGTTCCGAGAAATCGGAACTTTTAAAGTATTAGCGCAATTGGTAAAAGAAAACAATTATTTATTCGATAAAAAAGAACAGTATTACATTTTGTTTGATGAATTTACAGTCGGAAAGGTTGAAAAAGTAGTAAAAGACAGTGACAGTGAATATGATAAGACAATAACTATAGTTGGAAGATTAGCACCAGTTTTGTTGACACAAAGAGTAATTAATTCTATTGTAGATTTTACAGGTAGCAGTGTAGACTACATAGTAACATTGTTGCAAATGTGTTTTGATTTGGACAATATAGATAGTAGTAGATACATTTACATGAATGTTGTAACTGATGATGTGTCAGAAAGTAAAGAACTTAGTGCGGTAAAAAAACAGGTTACAGGTGGCTATCTATGGGATGAAATACAGGAAACTATGGAGTTGGATGATTTAGGGTTATTTTTCTACCCAAAATTAACTTCTGTATATTCAGACAGATTAGACATAGAAACAAATGTTAAATTCTGGACATTAATGTTATCTTCTGGTACAGATAGGCGAGTAAAAAACAAAGAAGGAAACGAAGCAATTATTTTTTCGCAATCATTAAGTAATATAAGCAGAACAGCATATACAAAAGATAGCGAATCTTACAAGAATGTTGCATATGTAGCAGGAGAGGGAGAAGGAACTGACAGAAAGTGGTATGAGCTAAAGATAAATCAAGAAAATGCGATAGGCGAACAAATTGGTTGGAATCGTTCTGAATTATGGATAGATGCAAGAGATTTACAAAGTGAAGATGCAGACGGAAATAAATTAACGCAAGAACAATATGAAACAAATATAAAAAATAGAGCAAATGAAAAAGCAAAAGAAAATAATGTTTCACATGCATATGAATCTACGGTAACTGTAAGAAATCTTGAATATAGAAAAGATTTTGATAAGGGCGATTGGGTTACGATAAAAGATGATGAACTCGGCATAATTATAGATGCACAAATAATAGCGGCTATAGTTACAGAACAAGATTCGAAAAGAATAGTAGATGTTACACTGCAATATGGGAAAATAAAAAAAGATACAGTTGTGCAAATAAAAGATGGATTTAAGAAGTTGGAACAAATTGAAGCAAACATAAAGTATCTAAATGATGCGACAAGGAATACGGCAAGAGATTATAGTTTTTCTGGAACTTATGTTACAAATGTTTCTGGTTCGTCACAAAAAATTTTTGGATTGGATTGGCTGAGAGAGCAATTTAAAAAAAGATTCGGAATAGAATCCGGCACTGACAGCACAAGGTATATAGTAACAGTTGCAAATGGGGATGGATTAGCAAACCCAGTACATATAGATGGTGTAACATATCAAAAAAACAGTTGGTATGCAGTATTTGACAGAGATATAAAAACAGCAACAAAAACGAGAATAAATTATAGAGTTGTAGTGTGTTTAGGAGATAGCTTTCAAGTAGACTAAAATTATTCTTGACATGAATAAAAAGATATAGTATAATAACTATAGAAAATAAAGGAGATGCAGATATGGCAGAAAGAAGTGGATTCTATAACGCAAACAAACAGGCAAATGGTTCATATGACAGGACATATGATGCTTCGGATTTTGCGGATTATTTTTCAAATTTTATTGGCAATGGTGTATATGCAAAAACGTCAGACCAGTTAAAAGTAATACCAAATAAGGGATTAAGTGTTAAAGTAAAAACTGGTAAAGCGTTTATTGATGGGTATTGGTATACACTGGATGAAGACAAGACGATACAATTAAATGTAAATTCTGGAACAGGTTCATCGAATACAGTTATTGTTGCGGAACTTAATAAAACAAATCGAGAAATTACTGTGAAAGCTAGAGAGTTTGTGTCGAGTGTGTACCCTATATTCACAACGAATATACATGAACTTGTATTAGCGATAATTTCAAACAAGGTAGGAGCAACGACAATAACAGAAGGAGACATAACAGATACAAGACTAAACATGGAATATTGCGGAATTGTAGCGGCACTTATACAACAGCTTGATTTTGGAAAAGCATATAGCCAGTTGGAAGGGCAGTTCGATACATGGTTTGAATCAATTAAGAACAAGTTAGATGGTGATGTAGCGGCGAAGTTACAAAAACAATTAGATGATTTACCAACGATTAGAAGTGGAACAGGAGACCCAGACAATAGTATTGGTAAAGATGGAGACATCTATATTAAGTTTGCAGAAGAGTAGGTGAAAACATGGCTATACTTAGAGCGAGAGCATATGGAAATACGGCAGGAACAGCAAATTCAAGTTTCCGTACAGTAGTAGAGATATACTCAGAAGACAATGGTAAAAATGGACATAGAATATGGGTGCAAAGGTATATACAGGTAACGAGAGGAAATTTTAACGGAACAATAATTTCTAAAAGTTGGGGTGGTTCGGTATCTGTTGGTGGTGCAGGTAATTATGGGGCATCTGGACTTGTGTATGTTGGAGTTATTGGATATGGAAAGACAGTCACGCAGACAGGATATTCACAATATATATCGTCTAATGTAACAAGACGTTCGAACGCTAGTGCGAGTTGGACAGCACCTAGACCAACACATACAGTAAAATATAATGCGAATGGTGGTACTGGTGCACCGAACAGCCAGACAAAAACATATGGATATGTGTTAACGCTTAGTAGCACAGTACCAAAGAGAAATGGATATGTTTTTCTTGGATGGAGTACAAACAAAAATGCAACAAAACCACAATATTATGCAGGCGGTTCATACAGTGCAGATGAAAATGTAACATTATATGCTGTTTGGGAGAAGGTACAATATACTATTACATTTTCTTCTGTTGGTGCAGATGCAGTTATTCATGATGGAAAAGAGTACAAAGACGCTTATGTAATGAAAGTCGGATATCATGAAACAATTAATAGCATTGGGAAAATGCCAACAGCAAAGAAAAAGAATTATAAGTTCATAAATTGGAATACAAGGTATGATGGAAATGGAATGATTATAGAAGGAGACGAAGAGATAGAGGAAGACATGACTTTGTATGCAATGTTTGAATTGCAGTCTAATTGTTATGTAAGAAGAAATGGAGTGTATGAACCTGCAATGATGTACAGACGTGAAAACGGAGAATATAAGTTAGGAACAAGTAGTGTAAGAGATAAAGGAATCTACAAAGATTCTGTAATGTAGGTGGTAAAAATGGAAGAAAATGAATTACAGGAATTATTGATTGACACACAGAAAGAATACACAAGGTCTAACAAAGTTAAGGACAAAATAATAGTGTTGCTTATAGTATTAATGTTTCTTGAAGCGGTTGTAGGCTATTGTGGTTTCGTTTGGTATGAAAGTTAATATGACTATGTTACAACCGAACAAACAACAGAAACAAAATCTGTAGATGTTGGTACAGACGGAGATAATGCAAATGCAGAATACAACGATGTAGATGGTAATCAGTACAATGATAACGCAACACACAATGAAACAAAGGGCGGTGATAAATAATGGCAAAAGCAAGGATACATGTAACAAAAGCTAAAACCACAACAAGAACAACTGCCAGAGTTGCGAAGTCGAGAAATAAAAGCGGAGGTAATCCGCACAAATGCCCTGTATGTGGTAAATTTATGGGGAGTGGAAAAGCGAATGGATAAGGAAAACGCAGAGACAAGAAAGAAATTAAAAGGTATTAGTTCAGTAGACGAATTTCGTAGCATATTAGAAAGAACAATGCTGAGTGAAGAAGAAAAGAAAATATTGTTAATGCATTATAAGGATAAGAAGTCACTAACATACATAGCAGATGAATTAGGAATGTCCGAAGTAACAGTTAAAAGAAAACATCGTAAAATGCTTATGAAGTTAGGAAGTGTATTCTAATTGGAAGGTCGAAAGACCTTCCTTTTTTATTGCATACTTTTAAGAAACTTAATAGATACTTTTATGATATTTGTTAATAATTGGATAAGATATAATATAATTGTACAAACGAAAGGAGGAAAAATAAATGTATGGTAATTATTCCTATCCCATAAATGGGAATGTACAACAAAATTTAGCACAGCAGAGAATGAACAATTTGCAGAACCAATACAACCAGATGTTTTCGCAACAGGAAATGATGCAACAGCAAGTACCACAACAAATGCAAATGATTAAGGGCAGACCTGTATCTAGTTTGGAAGAAGCAAGGGCAAGCATGATAGATTTAGATGGCAGTATGTATGTGTTCACAGATGTTGCAAACAAAAGAATATATACAAAACAAATACTATTAGATGGAACAGCGGAACTAAAAACATATGTATTGGAAGAACAGAAACAAGCACAAGCACAAACAAATACAAACAGTAGTTATGTTTTACAACAGGATTTTGAGGAAGCAATAAATATATTAACAGAACAAATAAACAAGTTGAAAGGGGTAAAAGAAGATGAACAATTTTAGCAATAACCCACTCTTTCAGAGAGCGCAACAGATGGCACAAGGAAAGAGCGAAAAAGAACTAGAACAGACAGCCGCTAATTTGTGTCAACAGCGTGGAATAAATATGCAACATGCTTTGAAAGAGTTTCAAAACTTTAAAAAGATGTTCGGAATTAAATAAGGTATAAACCTAAATGGTTTATATAAATATTAATTAACAGGAGGTACTTAGTATGAGTATGGATGGTAATGGATTAAGTGTAGCGGATGCATTAGCACTCGGAAGAGACAATGACGGTATGTTTGGAGATGGTAACGGCAGTTGGATTTTCTTCCTTTTCTTTCTCCTTGCATGGGGTGGAAACTTTGGGAACTGGGGAGGTAATGGCATGAATAGCACAGCAAGCGCATATACAGATAGCGCAATTCAGAGAGGATTCGACAACCAAGCCGTTATGAACAAACTTAATGGTCTGGAAAATGGTATATGTGATGGATTCTATGCAGTTAACACTTCTCTGCTTAATGGCTTTAATGGAACACAGCAGGCAATTAACAATGTAGCTGTTGCAGGTATGCAGAACACAAATGCACTTGCTACACAGCTTTCAGATTGCTGTTGCACAACACAGAGAAACATTGACGCAGTTCGCTATGAAAATGCAAGAAACACTTGTGATATCGTAAATGCTATTAAAGCAGATGGTGATGCAACAAGAGCATTAATGACACAGAATGAAATTCAGAGTTTACGTGACCAGTTACAGACGGCAAACTTCCAGTTAAGTCAGCAGGCACAGAACGCTACTCTGATTTCGACATTAAGACCTACACCAATTCCGGCATATCAGACGTGCAGTCCATATGAATCTGCACATATGTATTCACATCAATATAATTGCTGTGGATGCTAGAATGTATGTGTAAGCTTATAATTTAAGTTTTAAGACATTTTATCCGCTTATGCGTGAATTACTTAGGGCGGTGAAATATCCGCCCTTATTTTGTTAAATAAATGATTTAGGAAGGATGGTAATAACTATGGCATGTAGTTTATACAATAATGGTGGCTATGGTTGCGGTGGTTGCACACATTTTGTAAAAACAAATAGCGTAACACTGACTGATAATGTATTAGTGTTAAACATACCACAAGCAACTTATAGCAATAAAGAAAAAGTATGTATTTGTATTGCACAGGCAATACCAGAAGTAACAAGTGCGGACACGGTTGCAATAACAATAGGTGATGGAACAACACAGTATGTTTTAAGAACAAAATGCGGAAACAATGTTCACGCAGACCAGATAAGAAGCAGAAAAGTGTACCACACAAATGTAGCAACAGATGTTGGAACGTTTATTGTATCTGTCTGTGAACTTGGGAAAACATCATTTAATTTCCCAACAATTTAGGAGGTGAACACAATGAACTATGAACAGAAAAATATGAATGAACAGAATAGAAACATACAGGATGAACAACCTTGGAACACAGATACAAGGGCAATGCAGACATACAGTAATGTTCGGACAACAGATAGAGAAAAGGAACAAAAAGCAGAAGAAATCTATTTGAAGCTAGATGAACATATGCAAAAAGCACTGGGTATGCATGAACAGTTAGCAGACTATTTCTGTTTCTTAGGTTTGCAGGGATTTAAACGTAAGTTAGAATACCAGTATATGTGCGAAGTGGCAGGAAAAAGAAAACTGCACCACAAATACATCAATATGCATCATAAAATAATACCACTGAGACAGGTGGAAATACCAAGGATTATCCCGTCTGATTGGAGTAGGTACACAACGAATGATGTAAATGATAATGTTTTACCGAAGTTTGTAAAATCTGCAATGACACAGTATAAGGAATGGGAAGAAAGAACAAAGCAGTTGTATGAGGAAGTATGGCAGGAATGTATTAATTATGGTATGACAGCGGATGCCGAGTACATATCAGACCTTGTGGAAGATGTTACAAAAGAAATCAAGAAAGTAAACAGAATGTGCGAACAGCTTAATGGTACAGGTTATGATTCTGTAGCAATACACAATATGCAGGACAAGTACCATGAAAAGTACAAAAAGAAATACAATGAAGAGTACACAGACAAAGAAGTCCGAAAGTTAAAAGAACAGAACAAACGCAAGTAGAAAATAATAGGCTTATATATTATATATAATATTTATATAGTATATAGGTCTATTTTTTTTATTTAAAGAAATTTATAAAAATGTATTGACATTTATTTTGTATGTGTTATAATATAATCAGAACAAAGGAAAACAGTAAATGAAGGAGTTAAATATGAAATATTTTAAAAACATCAAAACATTGGAAGAACTTAGAAAAGAATACAAAAGGCTTGTAAAAGAAAATCATCCAGACAATGGTGGTTCTGTTGAAGCAATCAAAACAATAAATGTTGAATATGAACAGCTTTTTAAAGTTCTTAAAAACAGTGATACAACAGAAAACAAAAAGAAATACAATATGGAAGAGGATGAAATGTTAAGAAATGTTATCAACAACATAATCAATCTTAACATTGACATAGAGATTTGTGGTTCTTGGATTTGGGTAAGTGGTAACACATATGGTTGCAAAGCAGAACTAAAACAAAATGGTTTTAGATGGGCGAGTAAAAAGAAAATGTGGTATTGGCATAATCCAGAAGAAGTAACAAGAAGTTATGGTAAAACAACAATGGCAGATATTAGAACAAAATATGGTTCACAGGTTATAAAAGAATCAGTTAGTAGAGTTTGTATTGCATAAAAAAATATTAAAAAGGGGTTGACAAGTTCAACCCTTTGATGTATAATTAAATCAAGATAAAGAAAACAAACACAGAAGTGAAGGAGAAATGAATATGAAGTATGAAATTTATTTTGAGGTACAAGGCTACAAAGACACATTTAATGTAAAGTCAGCAAAAGAAAGAGATATGTGCTTAAAAGAGTTGTTAAGAAATGATGCAGGATATAAAAATATTTGTTGGTGCAAGATTTATGTTTCTGGTGAATATGGAAAGCGTGTATTTGTAGATAAACAGAAAGGAAATGAATGATGAAATATTATGTTGCAATTATCTTATGTTATCTGTTAATGATAGCAATAGTTTTTCAAGAAGCTTGGAAATAGGTATTGACAAACAATAGAACAAGGTATATAATAATACTTGTAAAGAACAAAGCAAACATTTTGGAAGGAGAACAAAAAATGAAGAAATTTACAGGATTCGAAAAGGTAGCAGTAATTGATAGAGATGGAAATACAAATCCGTGGTGTGGAACAGATAAAGATGATGAAAGTAATTATTATGTTTTCAAGTATTGGAGCAAAGGAGTGTATGAAAGAATTTATGTTAATGATTATAAACATAGAACACTTGGATATATTGATTTGAAAACAGAAGCAATTGAAACAGATTATTCAAAAAACAGTGATGTAATGAGAACAATTAATTTCTTTTTAGAAAATTATGAAATTGATGTTGACAACAAATAAAACATATGTTAATATAGTTTTAGAAACAAGAAAGAAAACAATTCAAGAAGGAGAACAAAACATGAAAACATTAGCATTACAGAAAATTAGAGAAAGAGAAACATTTATGCTCAAAAGGATTAGTCATAGATATGAGCAATATAAACAAGGATTAATTTCTTGTGAAGAGTTTGCAGAGTATAAAAACAGTTATGTATCGCATTTTAACGGATATGTAAGAGCCTTTTGGGATATGGAACTTTTAACAGATGAAGAACAAAAGCAAATTTTAAGAAGCTTTATGGAATCCGTAGAAATAGCATAAAAAACGAATTTCAATTATACTATTGACAAATAAAAATGTTAGTAGTATAATTAAACCATAGAAAACAAGTAAACAAAACAAATGTGAAGGAGAGATAACAATGAAAAGATACAAGTATTATCAGCCAAACAAGAAAGACATAAAAGACAATTATGGAGATTGCGTAGTAAGAGCACTGACAAAAGTAATGAACAAAACATGGTTGGAAGTATTTAATGAACTCATTACATATGCGATTGAAATACAATGTATGCCAAACAATAAAACATGTTATGAAAGATATTTGAAAGATAATGGTTTTGAATATCATGGCATTAGCAACAAGAAAGGTTCAAAAAGACCTACAGTTGAAAGCTTTACAAAAGAACATAAAGCAGGAACATTCTTTTTAAATGTTGCAAATCATGTCGTTTCTGTAGTAGATGGAATATATTATGATACATGGGATAGTGGACAGTGTTGCTTATATGGATATTATGAAAAGGAGAAATAAATGAAAACAATAGAACAGTATTTACAAGGTAAAATAAAAGAGTGCAGAGCGCAAGCAATATCAATATTAGAAGCGCAGGCAGAATGTTATGGTTATATTGATTGTATGCACGAAACTGGTAATATAAGTGATGATGAAATGCATCTTATAAGAAGATATGTTACAAAGAAATTCTTGGAGGTATAGAAAATGAAAGTAGTAAATTTCTTAAAATCAACAGCACCAATTTTAGTACCAATTGCAGGCGTTATCTTTTGCGGATTTATTTTAAATATTTTAAATTGGTAGTTGACAAACAAAATCATATATGTTAATATAATAGTGTAATAAAACAAAGCAAACAAAAAGGAGAAACAAAGATGAAGAAAGCAGAACTTGAAACAAAGAAAGTAGCAGAATTAAAACAGATGTCCAGAGAAAGAGGACTTAAACTTGAAAGCAAAGGACATAAGTTCACAAAGTCTGAATTAATCGAAAGATTATTACAGTCGGAAGATGAACAAGAAGACATCAACAAAAAGATTGAAGAAGCCGCAGATGATAATGAGGTTTGGGATGAACCTGTATTAAAACATGAAGAAGTAAAAGAAGAACCTGTAAAAGAACAGAAGCAGGAAGAAACAAATGAGATTGGTTTTATTCGTTTTGCAGAAACAATTGAACAGTTTGAAAGAAAGTATGGGAAACGCAAAAAACAGGAGATTTATGACAATGAGTTAGAAGTTGGTTGTTTTGTAGCATTCATCCATTATGTAGAAGCGGCGGATGGTAATATTTATAAAAAGCTTAGAACAGCAAAAGTTGTAGGTATTAATAGAAAGAAAGAACTTGTAAGAGTTTCAACATTGTTAGGAACAGAACTTGAACTCGGATTTGAACAGTTATTGTACATCAGAGGAAAAGGCAGAGAATGTTCGTATCCTTGGGATATCAAAAAGTTTCTTGTAAAACAGAGAACAGAGAAAGGGAAGGACTTAATCAATGAAAGATTCAACAGCATTAATTAAAGAATCAGTTGCAAGATTATTACTTGCGAAAAGAACAAAAGAAAAAGCTGAGAAGTATTACAATGAGGTTCGGAAAAAAGAACAGCTTGCAATCAGCAATTATATGTTTAGCAACCTTCCTAAAAATGAAAGTTCATTCGAAATCAGATTGAAAGATGGGGTTGAGTTTTATGAAAACCCTGTAAATCTGAGGGTGAACAAAATCAGAAAAAAGAAAATCATATGGAATGTTGATAAACTGAAAAAGAAACTCGACAAGAAAGTATTTAAAAAAGTTGTAAGCAAAACATATACAATAAGTGATATGGATGGACTTGTTAAATATCTGAAAGCTTGTGGAGTTGATGCAAAGAAGTTCAAAAAGTATATTACAGTTACAGAAGAAGTGCAGGATGAAAAAATCAATAATCTGTATGAAGTAGGAGAGATTACAAAAGAAGATATAGCAGGATGTTACAATGTAGAATGTAGCGAACCTTATATAACATTAAGGGAGATTGATGAACAGTAGAGTGATACAATGACAAGAAAATATAGCGGTAAAGACTTTGCAAAAGTTCTGATGTATTACAATTTGGTTGGAGAAATACAGACGTCAACATTCAATATAATTTGTCCGTTCCACGATGATATTAATCCGTCAATGAGAATTAATCTCGAAGAAAATTCTTTCATCTGTTTTGGTTGCGGATTGACAGGTGATGTGTTAACATTTGTAAAACTTGCAAATCCAGAATTGAATGATTTACAGGCTTGTATCTTGTTAGAAAAGATAGTAAGGAGCAAGGAAGTAAAAGAACTGAATGTGCATTACAGAAAGAAAAGAAGACAGAGTAACAAGCAGGCATTGATAGAAGCATCTGATTACTTTTATGGATTACGGTCGGTAGATTGGAACAACATAAAAACAGATGATGAACGAAGGACATTAGAATATATGCAAGATAGAGGTTTTACAAAAAGAGCTTTAAACATTGCAGATTGCAGAGTGAACTATAATATAGCATACCCGTTTGTTTTTCCAATATTAGATAATGGGGAATTTAAAGGATGGGTTGGAAGAACAACAAACAAATGGACAGAAAAGAAACGAAAGTATCTATACAATGATGGATTCAGAAAGCGTGATACTTTGTGTGGAAACTATGCAGAGAACAGCGTAGTGTTCCTATGTGAAGGATTCATGGACTATTTAAGTCTTAGAACAAGAGGTCATGTTAAAAATTGTTGTGCATTGTTAGGATGGCACATATCAGATGAACAAACAAAAAAGTTAAAAGACAAAGGTGTGACAACAGTGGTAAGTGCACTGGACAATGATGATAAAGGGAATAAAGGAACAGAGTATTTAAAGCGTTTTTTTGAGGTTATACGCTTTCCATATCCAGAAGGTGTAAAAGATACTGGTGAGATGTCAGAAGAAGCTTTAAAACGGCAAATAAAGCTTATAGAAAGGAGTGTGAAAAATGCAACTAGGAGTAAAATGCAAAATGACAGCAGAGTTCATACAAAAGACAAGCGGAGAAAAATTAACAGTTGACAATGAAATCGGCGTGGAGTATAATGAAGATAGTGAAGAGTATGAAAGTTTGTGTAACAGATATGAAAGCATTATAGGATTTGACAGAAACAAAAATAAAGAAAAATTCGACAAAGAAATTCTTAATCTATTGAGTGTCGATGTTTCTAACAGAACAAAAGATAAAATAGACAATATTGTTGGTACTTATAAGAGGTCGGTAACAGACAGAGGTTTCAGAGGTTGGATAGAATTTGGTGGATATATTTTAAATCCATTAGATTTTAGTGCTATTAAGTTCACAAATTTTAGTACACACATTTTTAAACAATAGTAAAGGAGAACAATAAACAATGGGAAAGATTACATTAGGTAACATTAAGTCAGCAATTGCAAAAAGTGGAAGTAGCAAAGGAAAGTTTATGTTTTTCAAAGAAGGAACAAAAGTACGTGTAAGATTTTTGTCCGACATGGAAGATGGATTGGAAGTAAAGTTCCATGATAGTTTTGCACTAGGTGTGAATGTACCATGCCAAGAAGAATTTGGACGTGAGTGTGAATATTGCGAAGATGAAAATCTCAGAACACGTTCTATGTTCGTATGGTCTGTATATGATTATGAAAGCAAAGAAGTTAAATTATTAATGTTTGCAGTTAACCAGTGTTCCCCAGTTGCTACACTTGCAAGTCTGTATGAAGCATATGGAACACTTACTGACAGGGATTATGAAATCAAGCAGAACGGCTCTGGACAGGGTAAATCATTCAGTGTGATTGCATTGGATAAAAAGAAATTCAGAAATACAAAGATTCATGCAATGTCTGATGAAGCTATCCTTAAATGCATTGACAAAGCTTATCCGGCTGATAATTCTGAGGACTTAGAAGAGGAAGATGAAAAGCCAAGAAACAAAAAGAAAAAAGGAAAGAGTAAAACAAAAGTTCCAATGAATGAACCAGAGGAAGAGGAGGACGAATGGGAAGACGAAGAAGAACAGGAAAATGATTATGAAAGCATGAAGCCGCAGGAGCTTTACAAACTTTGCAAAGAGCGTGATATAAAGTGTAAGCCGAAGAAAACAAAAGAATATTATATCGACCTGTTAGAAGAATATGACGAAGAAGAAAATGATTCTGATGATTGGGATGAAGACGAAGAAGACGATTGGGAGGATTAAACAATGTTCATTACAAGAAAAGAATTTGAAAGACAGATAAAGAAAGCAAAGAAAAAAGCAACCAAAAATGTAATGATTAATATGGGTATGCGAAATGAAATACAGGATGTTCGCAGAGAAATGTATCGTATTACAGGAAACATGAATACTTCATCTGATAAGAAATTTGTAGCAGTTGGAAACGAAATTGCAAAAATTAAAAAAGAGTTGGGAATTGAATAAAGTTTCAATTAAGGGGTTGACACAGTTCAACCCTTTTGTTATAATATAAGAGAATTAAGAGAACAGCGAAAGGGTGTTTTTATGAAACATATAGATTTAAGACCGTATATAAAACAAATACATAAAATGTATTGGGATGATGGCAAGAGCTTTGCACAGATAAGTAAAGAGTTAGGCATATCATCGCAGGCAGGGATTTACAGAGCAATGAAAAAAGTATGATAAGGTTAGAACAAGAGAGCAACAGTTAGATGATTTGAAGGAAAGAAACAAAAATAGAACATTTACAAATGAACAGAAACAAAGAATTAGTGATGGTGTGAAACGTTCATATGATGAAAAACTTAGAAGAAAAAGAAGCGAAGATAATAAAAGAATATGGGCGAGTATGAACGAAGAAGAAAAGAAGAACAGATATAATAATGGGCTTAAAAAGATGCACAAAACAAAATTAAAAACAATTTTAGTTTTAGATATTCACAGAAATAAAAATGGAATAAGAATAGAGATAAGGAGATAGAAATGGGAAACTTTTTCGATTTACATAGACATACAGAGTATAGTTTATTCGATGGTTTTGGCAAATCAACAGATTTGGCTAAGATTGCAAAAGAATTAGGCTATAAGGCTTTAGGTATAAGTGACCACGGAACAATTAGTGGATTAATCAAACATTATCAAGCCTGTAATGAAGTTGGAATAAAACCGATAATGGGTTGTGAAATATATTTTCAACCAAAGTTTAACAAGGAAAATCAGCAAAGGAAATCGTATCATTTAAACTTGTTTGCTAAGAATTTGCAAGGATATAAAAACTTGTGTCACATAATGACAAAAGCGAACACAGAACAATTCTATTATAAGCCAATAGTAGATTTTAAGTTATTAAAAAAGTATTCTGATGGACTTATATGCACAACTGCATGTATAGCGTCTGCAACGTCACAGGCTATTATAAATGGCAACAGAAAAACAGCAGGAAAGTTATTAGACAAGTTCAAAGAGATTTTTGGCAAAGATTTATATGTAGAGATACAACCGTACAAGATTGATAAGAAACATACACAAGAAAGAACAGATTATACATTAATGCATCTTGCAAGGGAACGTAAAATAAAATGTATATTAACATCTGATAGCCATTTTGGAAGGAAAGAAGATTTTGACACATATTGTAAAATGCATGAAATTGGTAAAACAACATTAGATGTTAAAAATACATATGGCGAAAGATATATGCCAAGTGAATATGATATCGTAGAACGTTTTGCGAAGATGTATAAAAACAAATTTAAGAATCCGATACAGGTTGCAGAAATGTTTGTGGATAATATGAAACAGATATATGACAAAGTTGAAGACAACATACTTGATGGATTGGAACTTGAATTACCAGATTTAGGCTTGGCATCCAGTAAAAAAGAATTGAAGAAACTTGTTATAAAAGGATTAAGGGAAAAAGGAAAGTATAACAAAAAGTACATAGACAGATGTAAATATGAACTTGATGTTATTAATTACCACGGGTTTGCAGATTATTTTTTAATTGTAAGAGAGTATGCAGACTGGGCGAGAAACAAAGGTATTGCAGTTGGCGGTGGTCGTGGTTCTGTATGCAATTGTGAGGTAGCATATGCAATAGGAATCACAGATGTTGATAGTATTAAATACAATCTTGATTTTAGCCGTTTTATGCGTAAGGAAAAGAAGCAGTTGCCAGATATAGATATAGATTTTGAAACAAGTCGTAGACAGGAAGTTATAGACCATGTAATAAGTAAATACAAAGGAAAAGCTATACAAATATGTTCATATGGTAAATATGGAATAGACAACTTAGTAAATGACCTTGCAGGTGTGTGTGGTTTGAGAACAACAAAAGAAGTAGATGACTATGAAAGAAATGAAAACAAAAAGACAGTTGCGGAGATAAAGTCATACATTAGGACATTCGTGTTCGATGATGAACTAAATTTGAAAGCATTACTTGACGGATATAAAACAATAGAGTATAATGATACATATGATAATATTATAAAACATTTCTGTAAGATGTATGGCAAAGTCAGATTCTTAGGAAAACATGCGGCAGGTGTGGCAGTAGTTGGTACAGATATATCTGATTATACATGTATCATAATGCGAGACAGAAAAACAGGAGCATTAAGCAGTTGCTATGACAAGGATGATTTGGAACATATTAATTGTGTAAAGTTCGACATGTTAGGTCTTAAAACAGAATCAGAAATGTTAACAATGAAAAAATTAACAGGATATGAACCAACAGAAAAAGATATTGAATCTGAGGAAGTCTTAGAATCATTTAGAAATGGAAATACTGATGGGGTATTCCAGATGGAAAAAAGTACACCGAAAAAGATACTTGATATGATACATTGTGACTGTGTGGAAGATGTGATAGCCGTAAATGCATTAAACAGACCTGCCCCGTTACAATTACATATGCATGAAACATATGCACACAATAAGTTATCTGGCAAAGTGGACACAACAACACCATATTACAAGTATACAAAAGAAACATATGGTACAATGTTGTATCAAGAGCAAACAACAGAGGTAGCACAGAAGGTAGGACATCTGACCGAACAACAATCTTTCGATATGCTAAAGATTATGAAGAAAGCGGAGAATCTGACAAAGCCGGAATATGTTCCTATAATCGAACAGATGAAAAAGGACTTTTACAAAGGTTGCAAATCAGAAGGACTTACAAAAGCGCAGACAGACAGTATTTGGGCGAGTATGCTTATATATGGATTCAACAAAGGACATAGTACAGGTTATGCATTAGTAAGTTTGAAACAGATGGTTTACAAGATTAAGTTTCCAACTATCTTTTGGGGAGTAAAAATCAAGTTTGCGGATAATGACAGTGATGTATATAAATACAGTGAATGTGCAGTAAAAGATGGTGCTGTAGTAATGTTGCCACACGTAAATTATACGGCTAATACAAGTCTTAGAAAGTATGATGGAGAAGATGTTATACAACAAGGTCTGAGCATTATAAAAGGTGTTGGAGCTAAAGCCGCAGAAGCAATTGAACAAGAACGTAAAAAAGGTGTGTTTAGGGATTACGACGATTTTTACGACAGGTGCAAAGGAAGGGCAGTAACACAGAGAGTTATTGACATTCTGGAAGAACAAGGAGCGTTGGAGTTCAACAAAAATAAGTATATGTCCAGAGTTGTTAAATATAACAGTACATTAATGGCACGATAGAAAGGAAAACAAAATGGAGAAAAAAGGATTCGACAAAGAAGCGATTTTAAGACTGTGCAATGAGATAGACAAAAAAGAAAAAGGTTCTGTATATAGTCTTGGGAGTAAATCTGATGCACTAAAAATTCCTAGATGGTCTACAGGGTTGATAGACTTAGACAACATTATAGGTGGTGGAGTACCAAAAGGAAGAACAATAGAAATATTTGGCGCTGAGAGTGCGGGAAAAACAACACTCGCATATCAGATGTGCGCTCAACATGAAATGTGTTTAGACATTCCGATTGAGGGTACATTTGATGCAGAAAGGGCAAAGCTTTTCGGTAACAGACCAAAACAGATGTTAGTATACAGAGCGAGATATGGAGAAAAAGCATTCAACAGAGCGATTAGATTCGCAGAAGAAGGAATACCGCTGATTGTAATAGACAGTGTACCATCATTGCAACCAAAGGATGATATAGATAAGATTAGAAAAGCGGTAAATACAGATAGTGAACAGGAAATGCGAATTGGTGGCGTAGCAAGATTGATGGACAAGTATTTGCCAACATTGGAAGATGTAATAGAACAAACAGGAACAACAGTTATATTCATCAATCAGATACGTGATAAAATGAACGCATTGCCGTTTGGTGATAATATACAAACACCGGGTGGTCATAAATTGAAACACAGCGCAAGTCTTAGAATACAGGTTGCAAGAAAAAGTTATATAGATATACCTAACCATAATCCATTTAACACAGAAGCAAAGGAACGCATAGGAATGATTATGAAAGTAAAAGTTGTAAAATCCAAAGTATGCAATCCAATGCAAAGTTGTGAAATACCATTGTTTTATGAAAGAGGTTTTGTAGATTTTGCAGATTTGGATGATGTAAAAAAAGAAATTAGATTAGAGCATAAAAAAAGATATAAGGAAATGCTTGAATAATGAATTTTTATGTGATAAGATTTTATAGACAATATGAAGATGATAATGTAGAACATAACTTTTTTGTATATGCGTTAACACAGACAGAAGCAATAAAAAGGTTCTGTTCTACTACAGGCTATGCAAAATCAGTAATAACGAATATAGAAAGGATTTCGCAATAATGGGTATATTGGATGAAATAAAAAAGAATGCAACAAAGCAAGGCGTAAAAGTACAAACATCTGATGAAGAAGCAATAGAGAAAATGCTAAACAATTTGTTTTATCTGGATAAAGACATTCCGAATGAATTGAAGTTTCTTAAATCTGTAATGACAAGAGGTGCAGAGACTACAGAAAGAAAAGGGTTACACGCAAGTGCTGTGATAGCATCGGACGATAAGTTTTGTTATAGGCAACAGGTATTAAGTTTATTTTATAAACAATTACAAGGTGAACAAACTTCTATTGGTTTAAAACGTATATTTGCAGAAGGTGACGCTATACATGAGAAGTGGCAAAGGTTGTTTATCAGAGGTGGTCTGTGTGAGCCATTAGATTGCGATTATAGCCGTTTTGCAGAAGAGTTTGACTTATCCTATACACCAGACATTATATGTGCTATTCCAGAGGATTATAAGCTTGAAAGCGTATATGATGATAGTGTAAAAAAGATACCTTACATTATAGAAATTAAGTCAGTGAACAGTTTTACATTCAAAAAACAAAAGTATCATGCATCCGGCAGAAAACAATGCCAGTTATATATGTATCTGACAGGTATACACCACGGGATTGTTTTATGTGATAGTAAGAATGACCAAGAGTTTCGAGTGTATAAATATGATTATAATCCATCGGAAATATCACAGGCAATACATAGATTGGAACAAATACAGGATTACAAAGAAAGATTATTAAATAATGGAAAAATGGTAAAGCGTTGTGACAAGTGTACAGGATATGACAGCAAGAGGTCACAAGAATGTCCGATGCGTGAAGTATGTTATGGTAAATCAAAGGAGCGAATATAATGGCGGATGATAAAATGTCAATGTTAGAAGAAGATGAACCAAAAATTAAAGTAGAAGAACTTTATATTATTGTAGAAATGATAGATAGTAAAAATAGACCGTATTTCGCAATATTGTACAAAGAAGTAGGTGCAAATAACAGGAATATAGGATATGCAAGTTATATGTTAGATGTAGTTGTGGAATACAAAAACAAGTATTTTGAAAAGGTGTAGCATGTGGGTGATATTTATGGTAGAAATGATTTTAAATATTTTGTCCTTTATGGTACTATGTGTACTTTCGTTAGGATGTATAGCGGTAATTGTGCTTATATTAATAGCATTAAGTGTGTTTGTTCCAACAATGATTAGGACAATAAAAGAAGAATTAAAGCGAGGTAATAAAGATGAAAATGGATAAAATTGCAGGAAGTGGAAATGATGAATTTTATACACCGTCATATGCGATAGAACCGTTGTTAAAATATTTAAAAAAGAATAGTAAGATATTATGTCCGTTTGACACAGAGCGAAGCAATTTTGTAAGCCTTTTGAAACTGAATGGACATGAAGTGTTACACACATTTAAGCGAAGGAAAAGACTTTTTCAAGCTAAAGAAATGTAATGTTGATTATATTATCAGCAATCCACCGTACTCACGTAAAACAGAAGTGTTAGAAAAACTTTTTAAGTTAGATGTTCCGTTTGCTATGTTGGTTGGGGTTGTTGGACTGTTTGAAAGCAAAAAAAGGTTTGAAATGTTCAAGAACAATAAATTTGAAATAATGTATTTTAACAAAAGAATTGCGTATTTTAAGGATTTTGATGAACAAAAGCCATCGTTAAATCCACCATTTTCGAGTGTGTATATTTGTCATAATGTATTGCCAAGACAGATTGTTTTTGAAGAACTAAAGAAAAAGTAAAATTAGGGGTTGACTTTGTTCAACCTCTATGTTATTATATAGACATAAACAGAGAACAAGTAAAACATTGAGTGAAGGAGAACAAAACAATGATGAAGAAAGCAATGGTAAAGGAAATTAAAGAAGCAATGAAATGGTACTATGAGAATACTTTAGATGTAAATGCAGGCTCAGATATGGGGGAACTTGTAATTGAAGAAGAGTCCGAAGCAGTAGATAAGGAACTCGATGAAATTACAGAAAAATATGGTATTGAACTTTCTATAAAAGTATGGGAATACTTATGGAAGAAAGCAAAATATTGGGTACAAATATATGGCTAAATATTGTAAAGCATATAAATTAAGAGTAACATATTTAGACTGTATGGAATGTGAGGAAAAACAATGCAAACAAACAAGAAATGCAAATATGGAAGAACATGGGCGAACAAAGATTGCGAGTTATGCACAAAATATGGAAGGTGTGAACTTACAGAAAGGAGACAAAGCTATGGTAAAGCGTTATCTGGAACTAGAACCAGAACAGACAGTATTTGTAGTATTCGCAAGTAAAAGGGAAGGATACAAAGACAATGTAGTGATACGGTGTAATGTAAGGGAATGTAGTGTTAGGAAAAATACAACAATATATTATCTTACAAAAGAAAAGATAATGACGGGGCAGAAAAATATAAAATCATTCATTGATTGCTTTTCGTGTGAAAATGCAAACATTGATACAGGATATAGAGGGATGCAGGTTGATAAATATCCCGTATTCACAACAAAGGAGAAGTGTATAGAATGGCTAAAGGGATAGAAGACAAAGACTATAAGAAAAGATTTATGAATGGTTTTAAAATGTTATGTAACAGCAAATCATCATATAATGTATGGAGTGATTGTATGGCTTTGTTTGCCATTACATTAGCAAATACATGTATTTTACCATTAGCAAAAGAAGAACCTTATAAAAGAATATATACAGAACGAGAGAATGAATACTTACGCATTATTAACAATTATTCAAAGAAAGAACAGAAACTTTTTCCACAAATGTTCGCATTAATTGTAGAAGAACTGGAAGAAAGACCAAACCAAGATTTGCTAGGAGAATTGTACATGATGTTACAAATATCAAACAAAAATGCAGGACAGTTCTTTACACCATACAGTGTATGTGAAGTAATGTCTAATCTTTCAATTAATAGAAAAGAACTTGGAAAAACAGTACACAAAAAAGGATATGCAAGCATATATGACCCTGCATGTGGTGCAGGTGCAACACTTATAAGTGCAAGCGAAACATGCAAAGAAATGTTTCATAAATATAACTATCAGAATCATGTTTACTTTGTAGGACAAGACATAGATATAACTTGTGTACATATGTGTTATATACAGTTAAGTTTACATGGGATAGCAGGCTATGTGATACATGACAACTCATTAATTAAACCAGAACCAGTGTTGCCAGATGATTTTGAAAAGATATGGTTTACACCTATGTGGTTTAATGAGGTATGGACAATGCGTAGATTATTTCATAATCAAGATATTTTAGGAAGGGAATAAACATGTCAAAAATAGTAATAGGAATAGATGAAAGTTATACAAGAACTGGTGTAACTGTTTTGGAAAATAGAAATATATTTTGTATGGCAAGCGTTGATTACAAGAATAGTAAAAATAATTCAGAAAAGAGACTTGAATTGAAAAATGTTTTAAATAGTTTAGTACATAGCATTACAAAAAGTTGTAAGGTTGAAACAAAAGACATAACAGTTATTATAGAGCGCATAAGAACATTTAGCGGTGGACATCTTAGCACACAATATCTAATAACGACAGGGGCGTTAGTTGCAACAATAGTCGATACATTTTATAAGTACAAAATACCTGTATATAGTGTAGATACCAAAGCATGGAAGAATGCAATAGTTGGAAATTCAAAGTCAATGAAAAATAAATATGGTATTAATCCGAACAAATACGGAACAATCTTATATTTACGTTCAAAAGGCTTATTAAAACACATTGTAGAACCTTATACCGGAAGGGGTAGCCAAGGAGTTATAAATATAAAAATAAATGGGAAGAAAACACCTTGTAAAATAAATGATGACTTAGCAGACAGCTATTGTATTGCTATGTATGGATTCTTACCAGAACATAAACAGAAATTAAAGGAGGAAAAATTCTAATGAAATTAAAAGATATGGTTGGGGTTGTATTTAAAAAGGATGAATATGTAAACATATGGCAAGAAATAGTTAGGAACTATAATATGGAACTTGTGTGGAATGGCGAAGCAAGTGAAATACCAGAAAAGTATTTAGACAAAGAATGTACTGTCTTTCCTTTTTGGGACAGAGGTTTAATTTTGAAATATCAGAATTGTTTGAACATAAAAGTACAAAAGTAATTGGAGGAAAAAAGAGAATGGCAAATCATTATGAAGGTATAGCAGGAAAAGTAAGAGAAGAGTTAGCATTGGACGAAGTGAATGAAGAACCGGAAGAATTTAACGATTATATGAGTATAGCAACAATGATTATAGCAAAACATATATTAGAGTGTGCAAAAGACTTAGAGGATATTGGCTTCAATTTAGAGTATACGGAATATTAGGAGGGCGTAAAAACTCTCCTTTTTATTATATTATAGTATATGTCTACAGCACGTTTATTTGCTTATTTAAGGCATTATAATATATTATATGTAATCTTCTTAGGCTAAGCATATAAACTGTCTTAAATCGTTAAATAGGAGGAATTAAAATGGAATGTAATATAATGGGATGCGATAGAAAAGTTGTAAAGAAACAATGCTATAAAACAAAGTATAGAAACATTGTTATAGTAAAGTTAGAGAATAGATGTTATTCTATTACGCACTACCAAACAGGGGTTGCGATTGGATATACTAGATACACGTCAAAACAAAAAGCATTGATAAATTTAGATGATGCTGTTTACAAGATAAGAGAGATTCTTAAAAGGAATAATATAAAATCTTTTAAACAATATTGCAAACAAAACAAAATAAAACAAATAAACTTCTGAGAAATGAATTTTCTTTTGTATATATTTATATATATTTTCTTTCTTGTATTTTATAAAAAGTTATAAATTAGTTATTGACATATATAGATAAAAGTGTTATAGTATAGTTACAAACAAGAAAACAATAAATACAAAGTATGAAGGAGAAAAGAACATGAATAAAGAAACAATTGCAAGTAGAGCAAACAATAACAAATTAGGAGTTAAATTTTATAAGTCATATGTTACAAATGTTAAAAGAGTAGCAGTAAGAGATGTGCCAGAACATGTTTTAAGATATATCGAAGAAGACTACATTTTCAGTTATAAAGGTAAACAATACAGAGTAAATGAACATATTGTACCAAACAAAGAAGGTTCTGTTAAATTCAGTGCCAGATTTAATTACATTGTAGAATGTTTGAAATAATTCAAAATAAATATTGACAAACAGAACAAAGTGTTATATAATAAATACATAAGATAAAGAAAAACAAATTTGAAGGAGGACAAAACAATGACAAGAACAGAGATTAAAGCATTAGACAATGAGGTAGTAACAATGGAGCAGTTAGAAGCAATTGAGGAACATGAGGATGTAGAAGAATTAGAAAACTGTGGTAACAGTGGTTTCTATGTAGGAAAGACATTATATTGTGTTCACTTTACAGATGGAACAACAGTTGATGTTTGTTGTTAGGAGGTAGCAAAAATGAAGTTAAGTGTTCATAGATATGCAGAAGATTTTTGGGATGATAGTGATTATACAGAAGAACAACTAGATACAGATGAATTAAAAACAAGGTTAATTGAGATTGCGCTTGAATTACCAGAAATAAAAGCAGACACAGTATACAGTGCAATCAAACTAATTGAAAGATTAGAATATGTACATAGGGTATTATGTAAAGAAATAGTGAGGTAGAACAAAATGAAATTAACAAGAGAACAGGCAATAGCAGAACACAGAAAAATGTGGCTGTGGATTTCAAGACAGATTATGAAGGACTACTCGGTAGACAGAACAGTAAAAACAGCATATCTTTATAAATGTGATTATTTGAATAAAGCTTATCCTAATGAATGGATAAAATGTAAATGTTTTTGTTGTGAATATACAGTGCAACACGGAATCAATTGCTATAAAGATTGCCCGTTATATTGGAATGACAAACACACAGCATTTTCCTGTGATGATTTGTTTGAACATGGATATTATGATGTTATAACTGATATTATAAAAGAATCGTTCAGTGTAGAAGGATATGCTTTTGTTACATTGAAAGAAGCAAAAAGGGCGGCAAGAATGGCATATAAAATAGCAATGTTGGATGAAAAAGAATATTTGTATAAAAGGTTGAATAAATGAAAAAAGAAATTGAAATATTAGATATGTTACATTTTATTGAATGTTTTATGTATGGAAATTATGACAATGTAACAATCAGATACAAATCTGGTAGAGAGGTTTTTGCAGAACAAGCAAAAATAGATGAACTAAAAAAGATTGATATAAATGATATTAGCGGAATCTGGTATAATTTAGATAGTGAAAGATTTGTAATAGAGGTGAAATGATGTATAAGTTTAATACATATTGGACAGATGAACTAAAAGCAAACTTTCTTGAGCGTGTAATAGCAATACACAGTTATTTGTATTATGAAAGGGATAACAGTATTTGGACAGATAAACATTTTGATGAAATATCAAAACAATTAGTATCTGTTTTAAAATACCATAATGAAAAGTGGATAACACAACATACACAATATGGATATGCTTTTTATGATTTTGATGGAACAACAGGTTTTTTGATATGGGATAGGTTAACAGAAAAAGACAAACAAATGATTAGTACATTAGCAAATATGATGATAGGTATGAAATAAGACACTGGACAGTAAAAGATGGTACATGGAAGGAGTGATATATTGAAGAACTACACATATGAAATGGTACAGGCTGAGATGGCATTTAAAGACCTGTTTGGAACGAAAGAACTAATAGAAGCTAGAAAGCATTACATTGCTTATGAAAGCCCTAAAGTGGACTATATAACGTTCTTAAAGAAAGAAACAGAAAGGAAGTTAAAAGCAAATGAATGTGATTAGAGATATTGATATAAAAGATTTAAAAGAAGTATTCAAAAGACAAATTGATTTGGCTGTTAAGAAAGAACTTACAAATGTAAGAATTAATTATGTAACAGCACTTAGAATATTAGATGTCTTGGAAGAAACACAGATAAGGGAAGAAAGACACCAAACATTAGAAAGTGCCTGTACATTTATGGAGATGGAAGATGGCACACAGACAAATGAAATGGAGCTACATAACAAAACAGATGAAAATGGGAACATATTAAGAGGTATTAAAGAAAGAAATGGTGATTGGAATACCGAACGTAAACAAATGGAGTTACATGAAAAAATGACAAAGATGCTTGAACATTTACAAAGAGCGAATGGTATTATACCAGTTTGTTTCGGCAATTATGAATATGATAAAAATCAGGATAAATGTTTCAAGTGTAAATATATAAGAGAATGTGCAAAAAGTAGTGATACAGTACCAGATTGTTATGGTTGCTATGATGATAAAGACTTAGAATGCAACAATTGTAAAAATAAAGAATCTTGTGTAGAAGACACAGAGAAGAGAAAAGAAGAAGACAATAAAAAATCATGTTTTGGAAATTATAGAGATTGTTATATGTGTATGCATTGTATAGATTGTAAAAAGTGCAGAGAAGAAACAATACACAGAGAAGATGTAGAAGAGGACGATGATTTTATCTAATGACAAAAAGAACAACTAAATGGTACAGAAAAAATGAAACAGAGGTAATGCAAAGGTTAGGCTTTGAACCTACACGTAACAGCGGTGCAACATGGATAGATAAAGGTGATGGACAAAATGAACATTGTATTTGTGAATTGAAATCTACAGACAATGCTAGTTACAGGTTGGAACAAACAATATTACATACATTAGAAGTAAATGCAATTGAAGCACATAAATTACCTGTATTTGCATTACAGTTCCTTAATGTGGATGAAGTATGGCTTGCAGTAAAAGAAACGGATATAGAAGCATTTAAACAGCTTGTAAGGGCATCTGTATTAGAAGAATTAATTGATAATGCTAATTTCTATGATGTAAAAAAAGATTTGCAAAAACTACTTGACAAAACAAAAGGCAAGTCTTATAATAAAGGAGAAGGGGTTGGGGTTGAGGATTTAGAAGTCTTCGACTTCATGCCACAAACAAATGCTAATATAGATACAGACAGAGTAAAAAAGAATATGTTAGCAAGAAACAAATACAAGCTTGATAGAGAAAAACAATCTGTTAAGTATGAAGAAGAACAAAAAAGAAAGAAGAAGGAGAGAACAAGAAATTGGAAAAAAAGAGATTCAAACAAAAAGGAATAGCTGAGTTCCAAGGTCTGAGCATTGGAAAGAATAAGACTGTGCAAGTTAAGTTCAAACTCAGATATGATGAACTGTTAACAAGTGTAAATCTGCTACAGGGTTTAAACAGTGATATCACAGTACATGCTAAGTGTGGAACAGGGAAAGCTATGAACTTAGGTATCTTTACAATTGGTGCTGTTAACTTTGATAAAGATGGCAATGCAATGATACCTTTTAAGTCACTGACAGACAATGTAAATCTGGATAATATTTGCAGTCTTGTAGACGAAGAGTTCATTCAGCTAAGATTTATGGCAGTGTTAGAATTACCAGATAGTAGTGTCACTGAGAAAGAAGGTGGCGAAGAATGGGAAGACTAAATTACAAGGAACTTGCAAAAGCTAAGACAAAAGAAAACAGAAATGTTGTAATTAGTGAAGCATACGATAGCAAAGGTGAAAGTGTTGGTTATGTGATTGCAGAACAGTTTGTAGTGCAGGAGGATGGAAAGGAAGTAAATCTTTTCTTAAAACATAGTTCTATGGGAATTATGAATAAAGATGGACTTATGAATATGTACAAAGCAATTACACACGCTTGTAGCAAAGCAGGATTGTTTAAAGAAAATGAACAAAATACAAAATAGTGGTTGACACACAATACAAAATGTGTTAATATATAATCACAGAAACAAATAAGAAATGTAAGAAGAAAAGGAGAAAACATTATGGCAACAAATTGGAGCGCATATGAAGCGGCAAAAGAAATCATGGGAAACAACAAGGAAAACATTGCAGAGATTGGAAGTAGATTTCCACTGTTTACAAGAACAGTTGCATGTGCAAACAATGATTATCTGTTAGATATTTTGAAAGCACTTCCAAAGGTAACAGCAAGAGTTGTAGAGACAGGTCTTAAAGAAATGGAATCAGATTCAGTAGAGGATATTGCAGAAGAAGCAGAAGCACCAAAGAAAGCACCTAAAAAGGTAACACCAAAGTCAAAACAGGCAGTACAGGAAGATGACTGGGACGAAGAGGATGAAACAGAATCGGAGTATGATGGTATGACAGGAAAAGAACTGTACGCACTGTGCTGTGAAAGAGGAATTTCTTCACTGTGTAAGTCACGTTCTAAAGATTATCTGATTGACCTGTTAACAAAGCTTGATAACGGTGAGATTGAGCCTGCATCAGCAAAGAAAAAAAGAGCAAAAGCAGAGCCTAAGAAAGCAACAAATGCAAAACAGAAGAAAGCTGAACCTGTAGAAGAAGCAGATGACGATGATTGGGGAGATGAAGAGGAAGAGGATTCAGACCCATATGCAGGTAAGAACGCAAGAGAGTTGTTCGACATGTGTAAAGAGCGTGGCATTAAGGCAAAGCCAAAACAGAAAGCAGATGCTTATGTAAAACTGTTGAAGAAAGCAGACGAAGCAGAAGCCGCCGATGATGAAGACGAAGATGACGATGACGAGTGGGAAATCTAAGAATCGTTGAAGAAGATATAAATAGAATATAGAGCGAATGTAAAAGGCAGGAGGTAGGAAGTATTTTCTATTTCTTGCCTTTTTATTTTGGAGAACAGAGAATGAAGACAAGCGAATTATTAAACATTGATTGTAGAAAAGAAGAAAACAAAAAGTTATTAAACAGGTTCTTATGGAAAGTGAAACCATGTGCAAAGTTATTAGATAAAAACAATTATACAAGAACAGAAACAGCACCGATTGAATTGTTAGAGCAAGTGTTACATGGCATCTGTTGTAAATATAATTATGGTTTTAATGGATTAACAGGAATACACCCATATTATGAAAATGGAAAGTTTGCAATGTATGATGCAACATTAACACATAAAACATACAGAGATGGAAAACTAGAAAATTGTGAATGGGTATGTAACATATATGGTAAAACATTGTGGGAAATGGTTGCAAAGTTGATTATTGCTATCTATGCAGATATTAAAAAAGGAGAAAAAGAAAATGGATAAAAGTAAGATATTCTATACAGATGGTGCGTGTAGTGGAAATCCCGGAGCAGGTGGTTGGTGTTATGTAGATTTGAAAGCTTGTGACAGAGGTTATGTGACAGATGTTGTTACAGGTGGTAAGAAAGAAACAACAAACAACGAAATGGAGTTAACAGCAGTGTACAAAGCGTTAGTAAAAGCCTTAAAGAGTGGAGCGAAAAAGGTGACTATATACAGTGACAGTGCGTATGTGGTGAACGCTATAACAAAGGGATGGCTTTCACGTTGGAATGTTAATGGATGGAAAACAAAAGACGGAAAAGATGTAAAAAATAAACACATATGGGAAAAGATGATAAAACTCTTATACACAAAAGGAATGGCTGTTACAATGGTAAAGGTTGCCGGACATAAGGATGACCCATTAAATGAATTAGCAGATACAAAAGCAGTAGAAGCAAAACAGAAGTATATGGAGTGAATAAGATGATTATATGTGAGAAAATAAAAGAAAAAGAGTTCATCGGTGGTACAACAAAAGAAGCTTATCTTAATGCCTGTAAATGGTTAAGCACAAATGTAATAGCAATAAACAACAGCAAAAATATTACATACAGATTTGAGAAGCTTGATAAAACAGGAATCGGAACAAAAAAAGTAAAACTTGTAATGTATGTATATACTGACGAAGAAGAGATAAAAACAAAACATTGCAACATATGCCAAGAAGTGACAGGTGCGTTCTTTATGTCACAGAATAAATACATGTGTGAAACTTGTAAGATGCAACCATATAGGGAACGCATTAAAACAAAACTGAAAGCATTAAAAGAAGGATTGAAAGGAAGTGTATTATAGTGCAGGTGTTAAAGGTATTAGCAACAACTCCATTGAATATGGCTAGAACGTTCTGTAATGGTATTAAAAGGAACTTAAATGCTATAGCTATATTATTGGAACTTATATTTCCATTATTGCTTATATGGGCGAATATGGGGATTAAAGTAGACATTATATTTTGTATGATTTTTGTATTTCTGATACATTATTTGAAGGAAGTACATAGATTATTAAATAGTGTAAGTACAAGAGGTATGCCAGTACCAATAAAAAGGTTCACAAAAATGGAAGACGGAATGGTAATGTTAAAAGACGAATCAGATTTAGCGGAACTATTAATTTATACAAATGAATTAGAGGACTATTTATATCTAAAAGGACTGGTAAAATATGCCGAATAAATCACCTTGTATGAATTGCAAGGAAAGAACAATAGAGTGCCATTCTGTATGTAAAAAATATTCAGAGTTTAAAGCAGAGTGCAGATATGAAAATGAAGAACGTAAGAAAGCAGTAGTTGACCAAAGTTTGAAATTTAGAGCAAATAAGTATTGACAACACATATAAAATGTGATAATATAGATTATAGAAAGGGAGAATACCTCGGATTGGGTATACGAAAGTGACAGCCTATTAAAATGTCTGCCCGTAATATGAAGTAAACAATGTTGATATCCCGTTTCCCCTCAAATACCAATAAAAGCAAAGGAGGTAAAGGAAAAATAGTAACACACTGATTTATTTTTAACCTAAAAACCTTTGTAGTAATTATCGACATTGTTTATATATGGGCAGGGTGAATAAAACATCCTGTCCCATTTTAATATTATACAGAAAATGAAAGGAGCAAATAAACATAGATGGCAAAAAGAAACGTTACAGAAAAACAAAAAAAGAATCTTATACCACTAAATGAACGTTCGGAAGAAGAAAGAAAACGTATATCGCAGATGGGTGTAGAAGCAAGGAAGAACAAAAAGCGTGAACAAATGCAGGCACAAAAAACAATGCGAGAATTACTAAGTATGCGTGTATCTAACAGGAAAATAAAAGCATTGTTAGAAGAATTAGGATTCACAGGGGAATTAACAAATGAAATGGCTCTTATGGTTGCATTGTTTAAAAAAGGACTTACTGGGGATGTAAATGCAATTAGGGAAGTTGTAGATATGCAGGACAAACTTGATGCAGTAGAAAGCGGAAAAGAAATTGCAGGGCAGAACATTACTATTAATCTTGTACCACAAGGTAAAACACATATTGAATCAAACATTGAAACAGAAGAACAAGATATCTGGAATGAAGATGATGAAGTTTGGGAAGAACAAGACGAATTAGATGATTGGGGCGAAGATGATGTATATAACCCATGAAGCATTTAAGAGCACAATAGAAGCCTATAAGGAACACGCATTAGGGAATTTAGGGGATAATAAGGAAAATGGCTTAAATCGCAATATAAAGCCTTACAGGAGTATGTCAGCAGATGAATGGTTAAAAGAAACATTAGAAAAACAAAAAATATTTTCATAAAAAGCTTGACAAACATAATGTAAAGTATTATAATATATTATATAAAACAGGAGTACAGATGGAAAACAAAGGAAATATAGAACAAGGATTTAATGCAGACAGACATTTGTGTAAAACATGCTGTTACAGAGCACCAGTAAAAGGAAATGAGTTAAAGAATAAATGTAACTATTTTCTTATAGTAGGTGAACTAAGAAGATGCAAAGTATCAGAATGCAACAAATACATAAAGGGAGCAAAGAAAAGGCAGAACAAAAAGAAAGTTTTATGGTAAGGAGAATAAATAATGGATATGTACAAAAGGGATATCATAAAGCAGGCAAAGAAGTTTGGAATTGAAAACAGAATAAACCAAACACAAGAAGAATGTGCAGAACTTATACAGGCATTAAGTAAGTACAGAAGAACAGTAGTACAAAAAGACAAAACATGTTCTGTGGATGAATTAAAAGCAAGGAATATGGTAACAGAAGAAATAGCAGATGTAGAAATATGTTTGTTACAAATAAAGAAGTTATTAAGTATTTCTGAGATGGAAATAGAAGGAATTAAAAGTGTAAAAGTAACAAGGACAAAGAAGCGTATGGAGAACAAATAATGATAAAAGAACCAATACAATATGCATTTTTATGTATGGGAACATATGTGTGTGTAGCTGTTGCATCAATATTGTTAGGATGTTTTATTGCAAAGATTATAAATGAACCAGATGACGCAATGTTATATGCATGGTTAACATCAACAGCAGGATTTACATTTTCATTGTTACACATTATAGGTGCATTATAAAAAGTATCTAAAAAGTAGCATAAATAACATAGTACATAAAGAACAAAACAAAGAAAGGAGAAACAATAACAAAACAATGCAGGAATTAAATATAAAATATATGAACATAAGGGATTTAAAACCTTATAAAAAGAATGCAAAGAAACATAACAAAGAACAAGTAGAACAGATAGCAAATAGTATTAAAGAGTTTGGTTTTACACAGCCAGTAATAATAGATAAAAACAATGAAGTAGTAGCAGGACATGGAAGAATACTAGGAGCAAAGAAAGCAGGACTAAAACAAGTACCTACAGTATGTTTGGAAGAACTCACAGAAGAACAAATAAAAGCATATAGGTTGGTAGATAACAAACTGAATGAAAGTGAATGGGATTATGATTTACTTGACGAAGAACTTGGAATACTTGGAGAATCTATAGACATGGATATGAGTATGTTTGGTTTTGATGAAAGCGAGATGGAGCAAGAAGAAGTAGAAAAAGTTGAATTTGAAAAAAGAAAAATATACAAAGTGATTGTGGAGTTTGAAAACAAAAAAGCCGCAGAAAAACTTTATAAGAAATTAAGTTCAGAGGGGTACATATGCAAGATAAAATAAAAACAGATTTTGGCATATCTATAAATGATGATTGCTTGAATGTTATAAAAAA
>UMCL01034619.1_pt1 | contig 29144 bp, 20 predicted proteins | sample 1964221 | NCBI WGS metagenome assembly UMCL01 (sample SAMEA4835967, study PRJEB28245) | human gut metagenome | biome: gut microbiome; material: fecal sample | place: Denmark | collected 2008
GCCAGTATCAGGTCTTTTCTCTTCTGATAGAGTTCCTTGTACTGATTCAGTAAGCTATTGTATTCTTTTTTATCTGCAGCCCATTGTAGAAATTCTTTTTCCTGCTGTTGTTTCAAGGCAATCGTATTGAATCTTTTCAGCCCTTTGGTTTCTCCCTGCCACTTTTTCCAGGCATTCGCAACACTGGCAGCTTTGGAAGCATATTTGATCCGCAGCAATTCATCCGATTCCATGGCGTCGTTGATGATATTCAATTTTGCCGTACGGATAGCTATCTTATGCGGATTTTCTATGTTCTGAAGCTGTTCTATCGCATAAGAAGTCAGGTATTCATTAGTAGTCCCGGGATATCCGAAAACCATCGTAAAATCTCCTTCCTGTATCCCTTTATTGGAAATTTTGAAGAAAGTCGCCGGACGGTAGGGTTTGTTGTCGGCCGAATAAGCCGCAGGTTCATTATTCGCATCGGCATAGATACGCAATACCGAAAAATCTCCGGTATGTCTCGGCCACATCCAGTTGTCGGTATCTCCTCCGAATTTACCGATAGCCGATGGTGGTGCGCCTACTAAACGAACGTCTTTGTAAATTTTAAATACCGACATAAAATATTGATTCCCATTAAAATATGGCTTAATATTCGCCATTAGGTTAGTCCCTTTGACTGCTTCTGCTTCCAATTGTTTACAAATGGAGGTAATCTTTGCATTCTTTTCTTGTTCGGTCATTTCCGGAGATAATTGTGCCTTCACTTTTTCAGTCACATCCTCCATGCGGACTAAAATAGAAGCAGTCACTCCCGGATTAGCCAATTCCTCTGCTTTGGTCTTAGCCCAAAAACCATCTCTCAGGTAGTTGTGTTCCAAACTACTGTGGTTCTGAATCATGTCGAAGGAACAATGGTGATTGGTTACTACCAGTCCTTCGTTGCTGATGATTTCACCGGTACAAAAATGAAAAAAAGGCTGCCCTTCCCGGCCCAGACCGATAACGGCATCTTTTAAAGAGGCTTTATTAATATCGTAAATATCTTCTGCGGTCAGTTTGAACCCCTCTTTTTGCATGTCTTCGATATTGTATTTCTTCAACAACATGGGAATCCACATGCCTTCGTCGGCATAACAACCTATCCAGCTCATCCATAAAGCCAGAACTAAAAACAGAGCTTTTTTCTTCATAGATTTGGTTTTATTGTTTATAATTTATGTTATGATTTCTTCGGAAAACGTCTCAAAGCTTCGTACAGTTGTTGAACCGGTAGTCCCATGACATTATAAAAAGAACCTTCTATTCTTTCAATCCCGATGTAACCGATCCATTCCTGTATTCCATAAGCACCTGCCTTATCGAAAGGTTTATAGGTATCTACATAACAGATAATTTCCTGATCCAACAAAGTTTTGAAATAGACGTCCGTATAGGCAGAAAAGGAACGGTGTTCCTGAAGCGTGGTCAGACACACTCCGGTGACAACCTGATGTTTTCTTCCCGATAATCGATGTAGCATTTCGATTGCATGTTCCCGGTTTTCAGGCTTGCCGAGTATCTTCGCATCCAAGCAGACCACGGTATCGGCTGTAATCAATAACTCACCTTCTTTCAGTTCCCCGTCGAACGCTTTGGCTTTCAAACCAGCCAGATATTCCGGAACCTCCTCTACGGCCAATCCCTCAGGCCAGATTTCTTCCGTATGTTTTAGTCTTACTTCAAACTTAAATCCGGCATCACACATCAACTGATGCCGTCTTGGAGAAGCCGAAGCCAATATTAATTTATATTCCATAGATCTTATTTTTATTATCCGATCGTTCAATCTGCAAAAATAAGGAAAAAGAAATGTCTTAAAAATACACTGACACCCAAACACAATACCATAATCAGACGAATCAGCCACAATTGGAAGCGTCTTTTCCGCTTACCGCTCAAGATGGAGATGATATATATCCCATAAGGAAGCAACAAAGCGAAGATGATGTAAATCAGTATGGCTAAAGAAGCTGAGAATTCGACGAAATAGGCCAGCACAGCCGAAATCATAGCTACACCTGCTAAAGCGGTAATAATTCCTTCTGCCGCCCTGATTCCCAACTTTACAGGAATGGTATGATTCCCGTTTTCCCGGTCTCCTTCTACCGTGTATATATCCTTATTGATCTCATACATCAAAGTATTCAAAAAGATAAACCAGGCGAATCCAAATACCCAATCGAACATGTATAAAAAATTCGTTCCGGTTTCGATGAGGAGTTCTGCATAAGCCATATTCAATAACGGAATTTCGTAAACGATAGCACTGATTGGAATCAAAGAAGCCAGTATACCCACCAACAAATTTCCCGTCAAAAAATATTTCTTGTAAGTAGAAGAATAGAACCAAAGGATTCCGGATACCAACAGGAACAGGATTCCGATTTTCCAGACTCCCACGGCAAATCCCAGATAAAAGGCGATAGAAACGGCAAACAGGTTAAGTACAGTATGTAACGATATGGCCACTCTCCGGCTAATGCTTTTTCCTACAACGACCTTTTTAATTCCTGAAATCCGATCGCTTTTGGTATCGAAATAATCGTTGATCACATAAGCCCCCGATATCAGACAGCATACGGCAACAACGAGCAGAAAAAACGCCCACCCGGTCATTTGTAAAGCCAATCCATTGATATCCAGCATCGGCCGAATGACCAGATAACGCATGGCATACATCGTCAGAGCTGCAAAAGCAATGGTACGAATCCGTATTAACCGAAGTATCTCATACATACTTACTTATTATTATATAAATAAACTTTTTCTTCAATTTACATGCTTTTTACATAACAGTTGGTATCCATCCAATCTCCCTTCGCTTTCAGCACCTGGGAAATAACATCTCTTACACATCCGTCTCCTCCAGTGATATCAGAAATATACCTGGCAACCGATTTGATTTCCTCGCAAGCATCCAGCGGGCAAACCGGTAATCCGACTTGGGTCATCACTTTATAATCCGGAATGTCGTCGCCCATATACATAATGGCTTCTTTGTCCAGCGAATAACGTTGTTCGATTTCTGCTAAAGCCTCTGTTTTATTAGCGACTTTGAGATAAATATCCTCCGGTCTGACTCCTAATTTCTCCAAACGTTCGCGTACGCCCGGTGCCCCACCTCCCGAAATAACGGCAATGATATACCCTTTCCGGATAGCGTACATAATGGCATATCCGTCTTTCGTGCAGGAAGTTCTTATCAATTCTCCGTCCGGTGTGAGATTTTGGGATTGATGTGACAATACTCCGTCGACATCGAATACAAAAGCCCGTATTTTTTTAAGTTCGTCTTTAAAAAATTTCATTTTCTATTTTGATTACCACAAAGTTAACATTAAAGGTTTATTATCGCTCTCCGCTTTCTGTTCGGCAGACTTCAATACGGAAGCACGGATAGAATCAGAAAGTTGGGTATACAAATTTAATAATTTCCGGTTATCTTTCAGCATCGCCTTATGCATACCCAGGATCGACTCATCTCCCCGGCGGGCAGGACCTGTCTGGGCATTTTCGGGAGTCATCAGCATGACTTTGTGAGCCGTTTCAAAAATCAAAGGGCGTAATAAACTGAAATCCAATCCTTCCTGTTCCAAAATCTGTCCGGCAATACCGTATAAATGATTGACGAAATTATTGGCAAAGACTGCAGCCAAGTGCAAAGTTTTCCTTTTCTCTGAAGAAATTTCCTCTACTCTCACCGACAAGAGTCTTGTCAATCCCCGGAGCACTTCCAGAACCTCCGGATTCGAAGCCTCGATACACAAGGGGATCTCTTTAAAATCCAGATCCCTCTTTTTGGTAAAAGTCTGTAAAGGATACAAAACTCCGTAATAAGTGACATAGGGCTTAAAAATATCCATGGGCAAACTGCCGGACGTATGCAGGATTATAGCCTCTTTATTGATCCGGATACTCTTGAACAGTGAGAGTAATGCATCGTCACTTACACAAAAAATATAAATATCCCCATCCGGATAGATACCGAAAAGATCAGCAGTATAAGTAATACCGGTTTTCCTGCCTAATTCCCGGGCCGATTCGATACTCCGGCTATAAATCTGACACAAATTCAACCCTGCTTTCAATAAGGCAGGAGCTAAATGATGAGCGACATTCCCTGCTCCGATCAATATGATCCGTTTATCCTTCATTCTCAAATGCTATATTTTTCGGTTTTATCCGGCCTTCCTTCAAATGATTCACCAAACGCCGGCAAGCCTGACAAATATCCTGATAAAACACGTCGGCTATTAAAACTAATTTTCCTCCGGAATACTGTAAATGCTGATAACGACCGGCAGGATCTGCATGGTTTAAAAGCAACAAATCCCCTCCTGGAATAAATGTATGTGTCATTTGGTTGCGCAATTTATCATATAAATAAAGCTTATCGTTCAACAAACGATATCTTCCTCCGAACAACCGGTTTACACTATTTGAAAACCGACGGGAAGACTGTCCTTTCGCTTTCATCGGTTTATTGTCCAGAAAGCCGCCCAATACCTCGATCGCCTGTCCCATCAATACAAATGGCATATAAGAAATTTCTATTTCCTGCATTTTACCCAGCTCCCGGATAATCACCTCTTCCAGGAACAGCTCGATCTGTTGTATTTGTAAGCTATTCTCCATAAATGTGCCCAAAATTACGCCAAATTATTGAGAAACGGAAATAGGTATTTTGTATCTTTGTAAAAACTTATAAGAATAAACGATTTGAATATTGTAAAGCCATGATTTTACAGAATAACCTTGTTACATCAGAGGCCGGATTTTCAGAAAAAATATTTGAAAAGGGCCTGAGCATATACGAAGTGATCCGGATTTTTAAAGGGAATCCCATCTTCTTAAAAGATAATCTCTTAAGATTGGATAATTCACTAAAAAAATCAAACATCGATATTCATGTGGAAGATTTAAACCTACCGGATAAATTGCAGCATTTTATCCGGCTGGAAAACATGACCGAAGGTAATCTGAAATACGTACTGCATTTTACATCGGGCAAACCGGATGAATATATTTTCCAAATTCCGCATGCTTATCCCACTTCCGAAGATTATAAACAAGGAGTTCCGACCCTGACTTATTCTGCCATGCGTGAAAATCCCGGTGTAAAATACATCAATACGGATTTACGGACACGTACGAACCGACTGATAAAACAAAAACAGGTGTACGAGGTCTTATTGGTCGATAAAGAAGGATATATCACAGAAGGTTCCCGTTCCAATGTGTTCTTTATCGGGGACAATGTCATCTTTACTGCCCCTTTAGAGTATGTTCTTCCCGGCACAAGCCGGAAAAGAGTATTCGATATTTGCCATAAACATCGGTTTCCGATCATTGAAAAGCGTATTCCTGTCTCTGAATTAGCCCGGTATGATGCTGCTTTTCTGTCCGGGACTTCTCCTCTAATTTTGCCAATCAACCGAATCGATGAGCTTCGTTTCGATCCCGGATTACCATTATTACAAGAACTGATGAAATATTATTTCAGATTGCTTGAAGAGTGTTAAAGCCACTTTTAGGTAATATTAAGAAGTTTTTATTCCCCAAAAGTTTTATAAAAGTCATCTTTTTTATAATATTGCAAAATAATGGTATTAAAACTCGTTCGATGAGCATCTTGTGTATGAGATCCGCTCATTACAACATTAAAATAAGTAATGAAATATATTATATTGATACTGGTCGCCGGACTGATTATTTTTGTAAAGCCCTGGAGAATGAGTCTGGAAGAGAGTATATTTTCCCCGGCTGAAGATACGACCTTGTTATCTTCAACCCTTTCCTCCGATTCGCTTATGCTTTTCCCTGCAAATCAAGTTATTAATAACAATGACTCTGAATTGGACATCACCTTGAAATTCGATCGGATAATCCGAAAATTTATGCAAAAATGGGAAATTAAGGGAGCTTCTTTTGCTTTGATGAAGAACGATCGTTTGATTTATAGTAAAGGATATGGCTTTGCCGATGAAGAAGAAAACGTCCCCATGGATGTCATGCATGTTTTCCGGATAGCTTCTATCTCCAAGTTAATTACTGCCGTGGCTATCATGAAGTTGCAGGAAGAAGGTAAACTGACTTTACAGGATCGGGTTTTCGGTCCCGAGGGAATTTTAAACGATACCATTTTTTCAGATATAAAAGACCCCCGTACGACTAAAATCACCGTCGAAAATTTATTACGTCATCAGGGAGGATTTTCCATTGCCTATGGTGACCCCATGTTTTGTCCGGTTGAGATTGCCAGGAAAATGCAGGTACCTCCTCCTGCCGATCTGAATACGATGATACGATTCGTGCTTTCCCGAAGATTGGGATTTACTCCCGGTTCCGGAGCCCGCTATTCCAATATCGGTTACGGCATCTTATCTAAAGTAATAGAAAAGGTCTCGGGTGAAGATTACGAACTTTATGTAAAAAGACATATCTTGCGTCCTGCCGGTTGTTTCGACATGCATTTAGGTAAAAATCTGTATGATGATAAATTGCCTAATGAGGTAAAATATTATGAAGTTTCCAATGCAGAACAGATTCAGGCTTGTGATGGAAGCGGAAAATTGGTTGCACGTAGTAACGGTGGCAATAATATTGAAGAACTCTACGGTGCAGGTGGTTGGGTCGCTTCTCCAGCCGAACTTTTACGTTTCCTGGCAGTCATCGATAAAGATCCGGGTATCCCCGATCTGCTGAGTGATGCGTCGATCGACTACATGACCCAGGAAGTTCCCAGTGCCTACCCCATCGGTTGGATAGAGACGACTAGCCGGGGAGAATGGTTTCGTAGCGGTACATTAGCAGGTACCAGTGCATTGATGAAAAAGCAAAAAGACGGTTATTCGTGGGTATTCCTGACCAACACCAGCAGCTGGAAGGGCTCGCGTTTCCCTCATTACATCGACAATGCGGTAAGACAAGCTATGGCTTCTGTCCATTCATGGCCCGAACGCGATTTGTTTGAAATGCAACGATTCGATCATGAAAAACTTCTGGTTATTCGCTAATATCCTAAAATTAATATAAAATTGCTGCTTTTCTTTGAGTTTTGATTTCATTTTACAACTTTTGTAGTAAAATAATTAATAATCTAAACTCAACAGTGAAAGTATGTCATTTCAAATTTTAACCATCAATCCGGGATCGACCTCTACAAAAATTGCGATTTTTGAAGATGAAAAAGAGATCTTTTCCAAAACACTCCGTCATACAGCCGAGGAACTGAGTCCTTATGCAACCGTCGCTTCACAATTCCAATTCCGGAAGAATATCATTTTATCCGAATTGCAGCAAGCAGGTTGGGACATTCACGGCTTTCATGCAATCGTTGGCAGAGGCGGTTTAGTTAAACCGATCGAATCGGGAATCTATGAGGTAAATGATGCCTTGGCTCATGATCTGGAGTATCCGGTAATGGGAGAGCATGCTTCGAATCTGGGAGGATTGATCGCCCGGGATATCGTACGTGAAATGCATAACGGAACTAAAGCCTATATCGCAGACCCGGTTGTTGTGGATGAACTGGATCCGATCGCCCGGCTTTCCGGTCACCCTGCCCTTTCCAGGGTATCTATTTTCCATGCTTTGAATCAGAAAGTCATTGCACGAACCTATGCACGGGAAGTCGGGAAAAAATACGAAGAAATGAACCTGATCGTCGCCCATATGGGAGGTGGAGTCTCGGTCGGTGCACATTGTTGCGGACGTGTCGTCGATGTCAATAATGCCCTGGACGGAGACGGTCCCTTCTCCCCTGAACGCTCGGGAGGTCTTCCGACAGGTGCTTTGGTCGAATTGTGTTTTAGTGGAAAATCAAAGGCCGAAGTCAAGAAAATGCTGAAAGGGAACGGCGGAGTCGTTGCTTATTTGGGAACGAACGATATGCGGCTGGTGGAAGAGAAAGCACCGGTAGATGCAGAATATGGTATGATTCAGGATGCCATGTGTTACCAGATCGGGAAAGAAATCGGAGCTATGGCAGCTGTGTTGAAAGGGAAAGTTGATGCTATTTTACTGACCGGAGGTATTGCTTATGGCAAACCCATCACCGATTATATTACCCGTATGGTCGGCTTTATCGCCCCCGTGAAGGTTTATCCGGGAGAGGATGAAATGCGGGCTTTGGCTATGAATGGCCTGATGGTGTTACGTGGAGAAATGCAGGCAAAAACTTATGCCTGATTTTAGTTCCGATTTTAGGTTTTAAATAACTGCTAAGCTTCGATAGCCGTTTGTTTAAAATCTAAAATCGGCTTTTTCTTATCTGGCTCGGGTAAAAATATATCTTTCTGTATCCGAGATCTCTTTATTAAACTGAAATCCCTCCCACTCGAACCGGATTATTTCTTCCGGAGTTTCGAGACGATGAAGCAAAATATAACGGGTCATCGCTCCCCTGGCTTGTTTGGCATAAGTACGAATCGTTTCATATTTTCCATTCCGCCATTCCTGAAATTCCGGAGTTATCACTCTCACTTGTGCCCGGAGTTCTTTCTCATCGAAAGCTCCCCATACATCCAAACTGGCCAGATTGATCAATATTCCATCCGAACGCTTCACATCGCCGATCAGGGGAGCTGTTAGTTTGGGAAGCCAATATTCATACAAATTTTTCAGGTTCAGCCCTTTCAATTTTAACGTATATGCAAGCCGGTAAGCTTTTATCAGATCCAACGGGCGGAGTAAACCATACAGCACAGAAACAATCCGCAGGTGGTCCTGAATGTAGCCGAGATCGGCCACTGGAATCGTGTCGGTTTGCATGGTTTTGAACACACTCCCGTTATAGGCAAAAAGGGCTTGTTTCATTGGCGTGTCCGCCTGATCGAATTTTTGATAACGGTTGTAATTTTCCTCTGCCAGAGATTTGCTGACTTTCAGTAATTTCTGCAATTCTTCAACACCATATTGTTGCATTTTTCCAACCAACAGATCGGCATCTTGCTGAAATAAAGGCCAAGTAAACGGATAAGTATCTCCCAAAGTTTTCATATCCATAGTTTTGGCCGGCGAAAGGATAATGAGCATAAATTTCGATTTTAACTAACAAAAAATTTCCAATAAATTCATATTGGGTAAAGTTATGGATTTTTCACGGATAATAATTCGTTGTATTTAAAATAATAGCTTATCTTTGCGAGGTATTTGAGAATTGAATCAGTTTGTATTTAAAGCGACTTGCCTTCATGTATAATGTATCGTTAAGTAGACTTTCCTTCAGCTATCAACCTCATTTCGAATTTATTTTTAATTATTAAAGTTTTATACTTAATGAACATTTACATTTCAAATTTAAGTTATGCCGTAAATGATGGCGACTTAAAAGATTTATTTGGGGAATATGGAGAAATTTCCTCTGCAAAGGTAATTACTGATCGTGAAACCGGTAGATCACGTGGCTTTGGTTTCGTAGAAATGGCTGACGATGCACAAGGACAAAAAGCTATCGACGAACTGAATCAGGCTGAATATGATGGAAAAGTAATCAACGTAACTGTAGCTCGTCCTAGAACAGAACGTCCTGCAGGAAATCGTGGCGGTTTCCACCGTAACAACAACTTCAACGGTGAACGCAAAGAAAGAAGATACTAAAGTTGTGGAGGCTGTCTCATTCGAGTTCAGCCTCTTTTTTCAACTCCTAAATAGTCTTTGCTTTTATTTTCATATTTGTCGTTTTCATTTTTTTCTATCCTGTTTAAATTCTGTTTCCACTTTTTTTATATCACAAAGCTCGGAGCTTTTAGCTCCCTCATTACTTTGAAGGTTTCTGATCCGATGGGTTTGGCTTTGATTTCCCCGAAAGCTACATAAACCGAAATAAATTCTCCGGAACAAAGAGGATGAGACCGATTATCGTTGGAAGTATCAGTTTTAAAAATTATCTTTGTTTTCGAGGATATTCCTAAAAATGTGAAATTTCAGAGATATCAGAGACAGGTTTTAGCTAATTTTACTTCATGATCCAACATGCTTCGATAGACGACAGTACTCTTTTCGAACGTATTACCCGGCATGATGCCGAGGCTTTCGGAATCGTTATGCGGCGTTATGCAGGTGCACTCTATGCTTTTGCATTCAGGATCGTGGGAGATAGGTTGGCTGCCGAAGATATTGTACAGGAAGTATTTATCAACCTTTGGGAAAAAAGACGGAAACTATCCCCCGGCCCATCCCTACGTAATTTTCTGTATCTCGCCGTTCGTAATCTATCCCTGAACCACCTTCGGATGCAGAAAAACCATCTTGCCCAAACCAATGCTTATCTGTTTGAACAAAAGGCAGGGCTTTGGGTGATAGAAGAAGAAAGATACCGGCTGCTTTCTGAGGCGATCAAACAACTTCCTCCACGTACAGCCACCGTAATCGGCTATTCCTGCGACGGCTTGTCGCAAGAAGAAATCGCCCGTAAGATGGGAATTACAGTTGCAACCGTAAAATTGCTGAAATCACACGGTATTCAAAAATTGAAAAAGATCCTCGGGCCTTTATCTTTTTTACTTGTGATGATGAAGTAGTTTTTTGGGGCAAGGCCAGAAAAAGTCCGGCTTCCCCCATCAGGAGCTTGCGAAGTAACACGAAGCAGGAAGGAAGTAACGCAGCCCGGTATGGGCTCCGCAGGTAAAAGCATATATGAACTGACGTATCGACGAAGGAAAGGATTATTTTCTTTTCAAAAATCTCCCACTAAATCATGAGATTGCTGAAAAAAAATAGACATGGGGAAAAAGAAAATCGCAATAAAAAACACATTTTATCACGATTTTCTTTAGAAAAAATTTGGAGGAGACTTAGAATTCAGTCCCTTTTCTTTTAGACTTAATACTTGTTTTGTTCAATATCTCCGTTACCGGCTATAATATCCGCATTGGGTATAGCGACTGCATATCTCCGTGATTGTGGGGTTAATGTGTATGTTTTAATGTTTCCAGTATCTACACTGTATTGATCTATATTATAAAAATTACGGGTGATAGTCACATCATCATTCGGATCAGTGTTAAAATTGCAACGACGAATATCATTCCAGCGCAAAGTAAATGGAAATTCACGCATACGTTCTTCCATTACTAACTTAATGGCTTCATCTTTGTTATTGGCTGTTAATTTGAGAACTTCATCGGGAGCATTGTTTGCAATACGATATTTTCGAAAATCATTAAGGGCTTGCATTGCTTCATTGGGATGATTGTTTCTTGCAAGACATTCTGCTCGTATTAACATCATCTCGGCAACGTTAGGTGCAGTGGAATATAAATTGCCATAAGTTCCATAGCCCGGTATGTTACGGGTGAATTTATCTGCATAGAATCCCATGAAATATATTTTTTGGAATTCTTTTACTATGAAATATTTATATCTCAAATCATATTGTTGATTGTAACTTGTTAATAACTTTTGACTGGGAATTCCCCATAAAGTAGTCATGTAATAGTTATTTTTTGAATAATAAGAACGATCTCTAGAGCCAATTGTCAGAGACAATTCCCCATCATTTGCATCCCACCATGTGGATACAGGAACCATACTCATATCTGCCATACACATAGTAAATGTTTGGTCTATTTCTGATGAGTTATTGAAATCTAAAATGTCATTGCCATATTTTAGTGCTTCTTCTGCATATTTTTGTGCAGTTTCATAATCTTCCTTAGCCAAGTAAAAACGTGCAGCAAGTGCATTTACTGTTGCTCCGGTTTCTTTCCATGACTTTCGTCCACTATTATCGAATAATGGAGCCTTTAGTTTGACTGCTTCTATGATGTCTGCTTCTATGAAATTATATGTTTCTTCCAAAGATGCGCGATGCATATCCTCTTCGTAACTAGTTGATCTTTTTATAGGTAATCCTAATTCCGATAAAGTAGATTTTCCATAGGGCATACAATAATAATTAACTAATTCCAAATAATTGTAGGCACGTAGAAAATGAGCTTTATATTTTACATTTGCTTTAGCTTCTTCACTTCCTGAAACTTCATCTACAGATGAAAGAATTAAGTTTGCAAGATAGATACTTTCAAAATTGGTTGCCCACATACTTGTTAAAACATTGGTGTTTGATGTATAAGGCATTTCCCAACAACTAATTTGATAACTTTCTATAAAATCACTTGCTGCTGATAAACCGGCATCATAATATTCTGGAGTTATTTCAAAACAGTCACTACATAATATGGATGCAAAGTTATTATCTAAGATGGCACCTCCACTAAAATTATTTTTCGATAACAGAGCATCCAGTTCTTCAACTTTGCTGATAACGATACCGCTACTTTTCTCGGGAATTTCATCGAGATAATCATTACAACTATAAAAAGATGTAGTGAGTAATAATAGAATAATTATATTTAAATATTTCATATTAATTTTTTTATAATTTTAAAACCCTACTTTAATACCTAATGTATAACTTGGTTGTAAACGAAAACCTCCATATCTATATTCAGGATCTTCATCTATGCTTTTTATGGTGAATAAATTATTTCCTTGTAAAAAGAATGTAAGCCTGTTCATGCCAGTACTATGAATATATTTTATAGGTAACGAATATGATAAAGTTAGTTCCTGCATACGGATGCTGAAAGCATTTGTTGTAAGATAACTCAGGTAATTAGCTTTATTCCAATAAGATAAATTATCAGTATCTTGATAAGGCATCGGGACAACTTCATTGGGATCTGCTCCTATTATTTCAGATAATTGGGCATTCGGAATATTACCGCGTCCTGGGTAATTAAATCCTGTACGTCTGAATACGTATCCGAATTTTCCTGTAAAAGTGAAAGACAGATCTATACCTTTGTATGAAAATGTATGTGTCATTCCTATGTCGTAAGGAGCAACTTTTGTTCCTTGGTATTTTAAGAAGTCAAGTCCGTCATAGTTTGTTGATCCATCAAATGGCATATATTCATCACCAATGAGATTGACAACAGGCAATATTTTAGGGCTGTCGGCAGTACCCATGTTTTTCATTCCTCCGTATATGTAAGAATAAAGAGAGTTGATAGGCTTGCCTTCGATATATTGTTGACCGGTGCCTTCCCCTGATAACCACCAATAAGGCATGGAAGTGACAAGAAGTTTTTTGACTTTATTCTTGTTGTAAGAAAATACGATGTTACTGTCCCAAATTAAATCATTAGTGATATTTAGTCGACTACCTATTTGAAATTCGATACCGTGATTAGTTATTTCAGCATTGTTGATAAGTGCAGATTCGGCACCATTAACAATAGGAATGGCTACATCTGCTAAAATATCTTTTCCATGCTTATAATAATAGTCTATTTTTCCATATAACTTACTACAGAAGAAAGAATAATCAATACCGAAATTTAATGTATTGGTACGTTCCCAGCGCAAAGTAGGATTACCCTTACTGGATATTTCGGCTTCTAATTCTCCTGTAGTTTGATTATATCCGTTCATACCAATGAGGGGAATTAGTGACGTGCTGCTGTCGGAGTTACCATTACATCCGAAAGTTATACGGGGTTTTAATTGATCAATAACCTCTATTGATTCCATAAACTCTTCATTCATCATGTTCCAACTTGTACCTACTGACCAGAAAGGAGAATAACGATAGGCAGGATCATCAGTAATGAAATTGGAGGCATCTATACGGAATGAACCCGAAATAGAATAACGATCATTAAAAGTATAAGCCAAATTGGCAAAAGCCGAAAAATAGCGGTCGGTTCTGTATGTAAATTGATTTATATACTCTATATTTAAAGAATTGCCGATCCAATTCTTCAGCCCTTTGGTACCATTAGGGAAGATACCGACGGTTAAATGATCGTCATCATATCCGTAAGTAGGAGCATAATTGTAAGATTTAGTACGTAATTGGCTTAACTCGATACCTCCTACAAAATTAATAGTGTGTATTTTAGCAATTGTACGATTAAAATTTATTTGATTACGCCAATTATAGCTATCTACGAGTGTTTTTGCTTGTGTTAAAATACTTCCAGAAGGTAAATTGGCTGTGACTTCTCCTGTGGTCATATTCCATGTACTTGCTTGGTTTACCATATTACGTACATAAAATGTTTTGTCATTATATAAGTTACGGTTATCTGTTTGCAAGCGTTCATATTGGAATTTCGTACTCAAAGTTAATCCCTCGATTATTTTAAATGTCAACCCGCCTTGAAAACGTAAATTTATGTTAGTTGTATTAAGACTTCTGTTTTTTATTTCGGTAATTGGATTATATGACCAATCGGAATAAGGAAAGTTTTCCTTAGGGACCATTGCATCAATCATGGGAGTATAAAATTTCAAGAAATTTAGATTTGTATATGAACCATCGGGATTAACCAACATATCATAGGGAGATAATGAAGTTATATCACTTGCAGAAATACCGGAATGATCGGAATCTGTATATTGAATAGTTGTAGATAAATTAAAGTCAAGCCATTTGAAAATATTCATCTGACCACGATAATTGAATTGTATATCGTTATTCTTATTCTCATTATAACGTTGAATATCATGACTATAAAGTAGAGAAACATAATTTGACATACGATCTGTTGCTCCTGATAAGGATAAATTATATTGTTGGTAAATTGGGCGTTGCAACAGATATTCTTCAATCTGTTTTTTATTATCTAACGTTTGTAGTTTATTAAGACCTATATTCATTTCAGCCTCTAATATTTCACCTGTTGCATATTGATTGTACAGGATTCCAGCTTGAGTATATGTTTTATGGTAGTTAGATCTAAACCCACTTTCATTGGTAGTGCTTCCCATTGGAGGATTTGAATATTTTCCAAAGATGGATTTCTCATATTCTACCATATCGGCAGAAGAGGCAGAGTTGCGAAGATAGTCTATATCTGTTTTACTGTTGATTTTTACTTGAGCTGAAAATTCAACATTTAATCCTTTGTTTTTCTTACTTTTTTTAGTGGTTATGACAATTACTCCATTGGAAGCCCGAGCTCCCCAGATGGATGCGGCAGCAGCGTCTTTCAATATAGATATGCTTTCCACATCATTAGGGTTAATAGAACTGAATTTACCTTCTATCGGAAAGCCATCTACTACTAATAATGGATCTTTATTACTGATTAAACTACCTTGTCCCCGAATGACGAATGAAATGTCTCCATCTGCATTTTGAGTAGCAGCAACACCAGGTACTACTCCGACTAATCGTTGCGCAATGGATGAAGAAGGTTTATCGATAAATTTCTGACCAATGATATCAAAAGCACCTGTTGCCCGTTCTTTCGAAATGGTTTGATAACCGGTTACTACCACGTCCTCCATCACTTGTGTATCCGGTTCAAGTTTTACGTCGATTTCGGTGCGGTTGCCGATTTGTACTTCCACTTTTTTATAACCGAGAAAAGAAATTTCAAGGACAGTGACATCGGCTGGAACAACAATCGAATATCGGCCATTCACATCGGTGGCCACCCCTCGGGTAGTTCCCTTCACGATCACTGTAGCACCGACCAGAGGGGCGCCCGTCTCGTCGGTGATGCTTCCAGTGATCGTTTTTTGCGAAGCCGGAGGTATTTCCCGGGGTATTTGCCGGGGAACAGGAATGATCAGTACACTTTGCCCTTCCACACTGTATTTATAGGGCAAATCTTTGAATAACACCTCCAAGGCTTGTTTCAATTCGGTATCCTTCAATTGTATGGAAACCTGAATTTGGTCCGCCTGTACCCGATCGGCGCTATATACAAAAATATGTCCGGTTTGTGATTCCAAAGATTTAAACACCGTACTCAGATCGGTGTTTTTAAAATCCAGATTCACTCGCTGGGACATCACATCGATATTGGCAGAAGCGCTCAACACCACGAAAAACATCAGGAAGAAATTCAGTTTCATAGCTAAAAAAAATCGATTACCTGCAATTTTATGCAGCCACCTCGCACTAAGTCGCTTTTTTTTCATAGATTTGTAAAATTAAGATTAACAATTTTCCCGAAGGTCCGGCAAAGGCCTTGAGGGAGTTTTTAAATCAGACACAGGGATTTGCGGCAAACATTTCCCTGTGTTTTTATTTTTTAGGAACAACTTTTACTGTATTATTTTCAAATAGAAATAAGACATTCGTGACCCGTTCTATCTTGGATAAAAAATCTTTCAAAGGCACATATTTCCATGTACCACCGGTAAATTTTTCTTTACCGGTTTCGCCTTCGAATACGAAATCTATATCATACCACCGGGACAAACGCGTGCAGATGTCCGTCAAGGCCATCTTGTCAAATTTGAAAATCCCGGCAGTCCACGAAGTAGCTAACTCCACATCGACCTCCAGGACCGTAATATCATCACCCCCCTCCTGAACCATGGCCTGTTTTCCCGGTTGCAATTGTACAGACCGGTGAGGAGTAACCACTTCCACCGCTCCGGAAATCAGGGTGGTAGTCGTCATTTTCTCGTCCTGGTAGGCAGTGACATTGAACTTGGTCCCCAACACTTTAATCTCCATATCGGTTACCGAAACGATAAAAGGCTTCTTTTCATCCCGGGCCACCTCGAAATATCCCTCACCCGACAACCGGACCGCCCGTTTATCACCGGTAAACTTTTCCGGATAAATCAACGAGCTTTCTGAATTCAACCACACTGTCGTTCCGTCTTCCAGGCGGATTTTATATTCTCCTCCGCGGGCTACTTCGATTTTTATGTCGGCCGGTTCAGTGGTAGCTTTCGATTCGATAGTACAGGCTTCAACATATTTCATCCAGGCTGTATCCTGTTCTTTTTCGTTTCCGAGGGCCACCTGCCGGCCATCGGGCAGGGACAATACCGCTTGTGTCTTTCCGGCTACCGGCACATCGTTCACAACAGACGATTCGGGAGGCCTGTTTTCCCGGGTGAATAAGACAGAAAACAGAACGATCATAAAGACTGCGGCAACCGAGGCTGACTGCCAAACCAAACGATGAATTTTGTGTTGCTGTATTTTACGCTGCGTACCCCGTATAAATCGTTCCGTATCAAACTCTGCCGCAGGGGAAATCGTCTGTGGTTTCGTCAAAAGCCTCCGGTAAAGCGCTGCATGCGCCTCCGATTCTTCCAGCCATTGGGAGAGTGCTTGCTGTTCTGCAGTGTCTAATTCGCCTATTTCCTGGCGCACGATGAGTTCAGCGATCTTTAATTCTCTCGTGTAATCTGTCATTATTCTATTTTTTATATTAATAACACTCATTAGGTGAAAAAGTATATATGACGAAGGAAAAATCTTTATCATATTTTTTAAAGACAACTTCTACCTCCAACAGAACAGTATCTTTTAGGCAATAAAAGAGGGTGTCCAAAAAGGCAAAATACCCCCTTGTAGAATCGGATATTTGATTTCAGTCTCCAATAGGGATACGAATAAATCGAGGGTGCCAAATACTTTTTGGACACCCTCTTTTATACATATTTACCCAAAATGTAGGTTCAATTTTTTTCTTTTTATTCCGATTTCGGGTTCTGTGTCGTCAGACACCACCGGTCGGGCATTCGGAGAATCTAACCGGACCCCCATTCCTGCTCCAAAGGTCTTCCGGCACAAACCCCGGCATCTACCGTTAGCGTAAACCGGCAAAGAAAGGATAAGGAAAATTTACAGAATAAAAACACCGGATCATCTCTATCGAAGTATGGATAGCTGAGCTACTTTATCAGAATAATTTCCTGTAAGGCATTGATTTTGAAACCAATTTTACTACAAGAGATCGGAAAACCTCTGTTTCGTTGAAATTTATGGTTTCCAAGTCCGGTGGTGTCTGACAGAAACGTAACGTAAAGTTTTTTATACAACTGCCAAAGTTTTTTGTCTAACTCTTAGGGTTCGCTTCAGTATCGAGACAGCTTGTTTTTATACCTGTACGATTTTACCGGACTTTACATACCATACATACCCCTCTACTTCTTTAAATCCCATTTTCCGTAAGGTATTACAATAAAAACCGACCTGTTTCAAATATTTATTTTCCTCACTTTGTCCGAATTTATAATCGATGATACGGACTACCGAACCGTTGAAAATAATTCGGTCCGGACGGGTTTTCCTGCCTCCGGGAAATAAAATATCCCTCTCATTCATAATATTATTTTCGGGTCCGAACCATTCAGAAGCTTGTGGGTTGGAAATATATGCTTCGATCTTCGCACAGTAAGCCTCCTTTTCCCGGATAGAAATCAATCCCTCCAAATAGGCTTGTTGAACAGCCTGTGACACATCCCCGGCATACCGGATGTGTTTAAAAATTTCATGCAATAATTTTCCTTCGTCGATCGCCGAAAGAGAAGCTTGCTGAGGCTCGGTATAGTCCCGGAATTTGTACTTGATACTGATTCTTTCTCCCGGTTGAAAAACCGGATAATTCTGAAGAGTAACAGAAGTCTGACCTGCTCCGGCTTTTGAAGGGAAACACTGTTTTTCTCCCAATGCGACCTGCATAGTTGCATTATCCACTAATTCGGTTTCAGCTAATACACTATAAATAAAAGCTCCGATATCCGACATCGAGATGCTACCGTCTTTATTGATTTTGGGAGAGTACGGACGTACATAAAGCTCGGTCTTGGCACGCGTCAGGGCAACATATAACAAGTTCAGGTTATCGATATAGGCTTTCAGGTGTTCGTCCAGGTAATCTTTTTTAAAGATGGTGTTCGTTAACTTGGAGGAATAGTTCAATGGAGCATAGTCTAATTGATTGAATCCTTGTTCGTTATTCATACACCAAATTCGTCTGACGGGCCGGACACTATCCAGTTCCCAGCTACAGAACGGCAAAAGTACGAATTCAAATTCCAGTCCCTTGGATTTGTGGATAGTTAAAATACGCACTGCATCGACTTCTTCGGAAGTGGTCAGTACTCTTTTACCCTGCTCTTTCTCCCACCAATCCAGAAATAAAGTTATACTATTGGAGTTATTGGTTTCATATTCATATATAATATCTTGAAACGCAATCAAATAAGGAATTTCTTCCCGTTTCTTACGAAGTGAAAATTTATCCAGAATAGTTTCAATCGTCTCATATAAGGAATAAGACATGATTTTATTTTTATCCAATTCAAAATCAGTTCCTAAGACCTCGAATAATTCTTTTTCCCCTATTCCGGAAAAGATATCGTGCAAATCCGGATTGTTCTCATCCTGAATAAAAACCCGATAAAAATAAAGAATCTGGGTCTTATTGACCATATCGCAGGGATCTACCATATATTTCAGAATGGCGATGATAAATTGTATATAGGGAGACGACCAGACGTACAACGAATCATTTGAGATAAAACCGATCGGCCGGTCAGCTGTCTTATTGTATTCCATCAGAAAATCGGCAACCAGCGCACCTTCCTTCCCACCCCTCACCAAAATAACGATATCTTTTAACTGTCCTCCCCTTTGCCGGATATCCCGAATGATTGCGATCAGGTCTGCCAGGATTATATTCTCCCCCCCTTCTGCCTTTTTGTCGGGGCCGAACACAATATCGACATATCCTTTTTTCTTTTTCCGGGGAATCTGTTGAAGTCCCTGATAAGCTTCAGCTATCGTTTTTTCCTTTACTTCCCCACCTGCATCGGCAATGTATAGATCGGTCAGCATACCGACTGCTTTCTCAAAGAAGGTATTATTGAAATTTACGATTTCAGGGGCACTACGCCAGTTATTTTTTAAAATGACGGTATTCACTCCCAAGCTGCTGAATTGCCGCTCTACCTCGTTGGCCAGCAGACTCCAATCTCCGTTTCGCCAACGGTAGATACTTTGCTTGACATCTCCCACAATCATAGTCCGGCACCCTTCCGATAAACTGTTTACCACCAGGGGGCGGAAATTTTTCCATTGCATCCCCGAAGTATCCTGAAATTCGTCGATCATCAGATGCTTATAATAATTCCCACACTTTTCAAATAAAAACGACGTATCGTTATCTGCAATCAGCATATTCAGAATATGCGTCGTATCACTCAGCAACATGAGCCCTTTCTCGTCACAATAGGCCCTAACCTCCTGATAAAGGTCATTTAAAATCCCCAACTGGTACAAATTATCGGACAGCATCCGGGCTGACAAATAATAGCTGTAATCCTGGTCGAACCGATTCAGAATATCCTGCAGGAGTTGCATAAGCCGGGGGCATATAGACCCGATGGTTGCTTTGCGGGGAGAAGTTTTGGTTACCCACGCCGCACTATCCTGAGCCCCCTTTCTTACGGTAGCCGTCGGTTCGTCGAAATTCCCGGCAACCAGTTTATAAAAATAAGATACACATCCTGCCTTTCCACCTTTAAAGTCGGTTTGTTCAAGCCCTTCGCTCCGGATCAATCCGATCGCTTCCTGTCCGATAGCAGCCTGCCGGCTTTCGTAAGCTTGAACGGTAGCGGTCAAAAAAGAGCGGTAATTCTTCAAAAATTCCTTATCACTGAATTTATCCAGAATATGCTTGTCAAAAAGCATGTAGTTCTCTTTGAACAGTTCTTCACCGAGCTCGGCTATTTTTGATTTGATACTCCACGATTTTCCCTCTTCTACATTACTACTCATCAATTCACTGATCCAATTTTTCAATCCCGGATTGTCTTTCACCTGTTGCATGACTTTGTCGACAGCTTTGAGCAATACAAAATCACTATCCAATTCTACATTATAGCCCGGAAAGATGCCCAATTCCCTGGTAAAAGCTTTGATAATGCGTTGAAAAAAACGATCGATCGTCGTCACTGCCAATCGTCCGTAATCATGCAATAACATTGTACGAAGCAAAACAGCTCTGTTTTTCAATTGCTCGTCGGTAAATCCGAATTCCTGCTTCAAGGCCTCTCCGTAATCACTTGTTTTCCCGTCTGCCAAACGATGCAGTTCATTGATAATACGCGACTTCATCTCTTCGGTGGCCTTATTGGTGAAGGTCACGGCTAAAATATTTTTATATTCAGCAGGAGAAGCAAAAATCGTCCTGAAATATTCCAGGGTCAGGGCAAAAGTCTTTCCTGATCCAGCCGAAGCTTTATAAATATCTAACATATACTTTTCTGTTTTTAAGGCTCGGCAGGCAAAGTTTGTCGATCCAGAATTTCCATCTCTGTAATTCTCCGGCAAATGATTTCGAGATAATCTTTCAGGTAATTCACTTCTTCCCCTTTTAGCTTATTCTCTTCTGCCAGCTTCCGGCATTCCGATAAAATATCTCTTGCCTGTTCGAAATCTCCGGCATTTTCATACAACCATCCCAAATTAATCCCGGCCTGGACAGCTGTTTTAGGCGTCAATTTTAAGGCACCGGTCCATATATTGAATGCCTCTTCGCTATCACCATGCCTCAAAAAAGTATCCCCCAGCCGCAACACTTTCCCGGAAGTATACACTCTTCGCTGTGTTTTTTGCCACGAAGGAACCAAATGCCGGCCTGAAATCATTCCTGCTTCCCAAAAACTATTGCGGATACATTCCGGTATGTTATCGAACTCCCCGAGTTTTTCCTGATCCAGTTTAAAAGAGATCTTCACAGAATCGACCGGTTCGCCTTGTTCTTTATCGTACAACCGGGTAAACCAAATGGTATTTATCTCTCCTCCAGGATCTGCGTTATCATAATACTGTAGTTCTATGGATAAGAGGTAGTCCACGTGAAAATTCCGGCACATATTCATTATACTATCCGGAGCGAAAGGGGGCGGAGTAGAGGATTGGTTCCAATAGCCCATTTCCTGTTCTTTTAAACATATTATAGCATCTTTGTACCCCGAAGTTTCCCAGATAAATTTCACCCCTTCACAGAAATCTTCAAATAAATACTCCCGGTCTAATTCAGGAATATTCTTCATAAAAGTCAATATACTGTTTTCGTTGCGGATGTTTCTTTCTAGCAAAGCCAGTTTTTTTCCTTGTTCGATATGAAAACCGGCAGGTTGAAGTATCTCGATCGATAAGGTGCGATAGGTGGTACACGAACACAGGGTGGCCCCCCAAAGGCCCAAAATCAACCGGCGAAAAATTTTAGTAAAAACCATTCCATGCATAATAGCAAAAGTATTATCAACCCTAATATTTTTATCTCACTGAGGTCTGAAAATCCCGTTTCACTTTTGTATTCGGATATATATCTGTCATTTGAATTCAATTCATTCGTCAATCGGACCATATCCCGTACACTTACCGACTCCCCTCCGGTATGCCGGGCTATTTCTTTGAGTAAGGACGGATCGGCCACTAAACGATTCAATTCCGGATTATGGCTCTTCACATAAAAAATTCCCTTTTTGGTGAATCGTTCTCCTTTCAAATCTGTACTCAGACGAAAATTGTACTCTCCGGCCTGCAGGTTACCCAAAGTCATTCTATATTTTTCCCCGTTCCGATTGAAAAGATAGTTATACGTTTTCCCGCCAATATTTAATTCCATCTTTAGATCAGGAGTATTAATAAGTTCATAACTATCGTTATACAACTCTACATTAATCACAATCTCTTCCGACTCTTCGTAGAGAGGTTCAATGTCATCCACCAAGCGTTCCGTTCCCTGACGGGTAGTCAGATAACCCACAATTTTATTGATCAGCGTGTTGAACGGTTCGTGATTACCATTTTCCTGATAGGAATATAATCGCCATTTCCAAAGACCTTCTCCCCAAAAATAAGAAATTTTTTGTCCATTCAAATCATAAAAACCAAGAATTCCATTCGAAGTAGGTGTATTTTTAATTTTCTGACTGAATAAAATTTTCCCAGCACCGGTGTTGATCTCTCCAAAAGGTACGATTATAGGAGGGTAATCCTTATAAGCCGCTTTTTCCGTCTCCGAGAATTCGAAATAGGAAAATTGTTCATTGATCTGTAAAGAGGCATATTCGGTTTGATCGGCACTAATATCGGAAGTGTATAAATTTTGGAGTTTGGAGAAACCAGCGATACATTCGGGCGTAGTCAATATATACCAAACCGACAATTTTCTGCGGTTTATTTCCTGCATCAATTGCTGATAGCCTGTACTATGCGGATCAGGATTATGCAAGATAACCAGATTAGCATTCAGACTATCCAGCGGTTCTTCCCAGCGATAAAGTTTACATCGGTATATACCGGATATACCGACTGCATTCTTAATTGCAGCAATATCCGGATGTGGAGCAGTGGTATAAATAGCAACTTTAGCAGAATTATCTATAATATTCATCCAGGTTTCTATCCGGTTGTTTTCATAAGTACGTTCCACCCTATCGTTTTCCAGTTCGACACTATACCGGAATATTCCTTTTTTCGGAGCTTCTACTTCGAAGGAGACTTCCTGAAAAAAATAATCTTGTCCAATAGTTAAAATCTGTCGGGCAATGACCTGATCATTTTGTTTTAAACTGCATTTTACCTGGCTTCCTTTCTGTTTTATGGCACCGACTTCGACTTTTATCGGAAAAATAGTATTTACAAAATTGAATTTATCCGTTTCCACATTCCGGATATAGACATCGGGATAAGCAACGGTATCCCCCAAAGCAACGGTATAGACCGGAAAATCAGGTGTTTTGTATTTCGGATTCACACCGGTATTGTAGATCCCGTCGGAGAATAAAATCATAGCCGCCGGGCGGCGGACGATAAAATGCTGGTCGGTATAGTCGAATACTGCTGAGATATTCGTGTATTGTTCCGAGAAATCGTATTCATCGTTTTGACGGATCGAAGCTCCGAAAGTTAAAGGAACGATATCGAACTTGCTTTTCAAAGCCTTGCTCATCTTTTCTAAAGATGCCTTGTATTCATTCCGATAGTACAAGGAATCCTTCGTTTTTATCAGAGAAGCAGAATTATCCTGAGCCAAGACCAGCAAAGGTTTCTCTTTCGTCTTTTCAACCCACGAAAAAGCAGGATTTAAAAGTAAAGCAAGTAAAGTAAAAATGACAATAAAACGAAGCCCGGAAATAAGCAGGGCCATTCCTTTAGAAATATCCGGTAATTTTGAAAGTTTCCTGAATTTAAGCCAGGCAATAACAAACGATAAACCTGCAATAGGCAAAAGCCATGCCATAGAATACTCAAATACCACCCCGAACCGCTTTAGCATACCCCGAAGCAGCGTTTTTTCTGCTTCGGAGCATCACCTATATTACATATTCATACCGCCGCAAACATGGATCACTTGTCCGGTAACATATCTGGACATATCCGAAGCCAGGAAGGTACATACATCGGCAATATCCTCAGGCGTACCTCCTCTTCTCAAAGGAATTTTAGCGGCCCATTCTTTACGCACATCTTCGGGCAACTGTGCCGTCATATCTGTAATGATAAATCCCGGAGCAACGGCATTGGCCCGGATATTTCTGGATCCCAATTCTTTGGCCACACTCTTGGTAAAACCGATAATACCGGCTTTGGAAGCAGAATAGTTCGCCTGTCCGGCATTTCCGCTCACGCCGACAACAGAGCTCATGCTGATAATCGAACCGCTTTTCTGTTTCAGCATGATAGCCGATACGGCTTTGGTAAAATTAAATACAGATTTCAGGTTGACATTGATAACGGCATCCCATTGTTCTTCCGTCATTCTCATCAACAAAGTATCTTTAGTAATACCGGCGTTGTTCACTAAAATATCGATCCGGCCGAATTCTTTTGCAATCTCTTCTACAGTAGCGGCAGTCTGGGCAAAATCAGCAGCATTGGAGGCATACATTTTAGCTTTCACTCCACAAGCTTCGATTTCTTTTTCAGTAGCCTGTGCATTCTCGTCATATCTCAAATCCGTAAAAGCAATATTTGCACCTTGTTTGGCAAATGCCAGAGCCACCGCTTTCCCAATACCTCTGGAAGCACCGGTAATCAGTGCTGTCTTTCCTTCTAATAACTTCATAATAACAGTTTTACTTCAACTATAATTAATTAGACTTTTAACCGTCGTAACGATTAATTAAATTTTAAACCACAAAGATAATGAAACAAATGAAATGCCGAAAAAATAGACCGGATTAAAGCTCCAGTTTGAATCTTAAACGCAGACGGTTCGATTCAAAATCCCAGGATATAATCTTAAACTTTCCAATTTCGGCAGTCGTACCGACATGTTGTCCGATACAAGCACAAGTGTCGTACTCTCCGATCTTTACAATCCGTAAAGTAGCACTGGCATCCTCAGGAAGTTTACTCAGATCCACCCCTTCAGGCACCTCTTCCCGGGTAACAAAACAAGTAGTGACAGGTAAATCTTGTCCGATCACTTCGTTCACTCTGTTTTCTATTTCTGTGACCATTTCCGCAGTTGGCTCGACGGATAAAATATAATCGCATTTTGATTTTTTTCGTTCGATATGCGTATTTTTCGAACGTTCACAGCCGAACATCCGGATCATAGTCTGATTCAGTATATGCTCTGCCGTATGCATAGGAGGATACTCCTGTTTGTTGTGGCCGTTGAGTTGTATTTCTTGTTCCATATAGTTTTTTTGTAGAGACAAATATATGTGTTTTTATATTTACGACATAAGAACAAAAGAACATATTTTTCTTAAATAATAGTCTGCATTTTTAAAGAAATCATTTTTTTAACGATTTTTGGATATAAAACACCCTCCATTCAAATATTTTATATAGATTTGTACGTGTTTGTGTGTAATTGAAATGTTAAAACCTAAAATAATCATTTTATATGTTGAAGTCTTACAATTTTCCTAGCGTATATGAAGCGACTAATCAGGAACTTGCTAACGTTGCAGAAAATATACTGGATGGGCTAAAGATCAATCTCGATGATACGGATTACATTGTCGGTAACCTGGCACTGGTCGAAGGCTATTCTCCACATAAGAGTATCAATGCAGCCCCGACAGACGAAGAGTATAAATTATTGAGTGAAGCCAGTTTGTTGCTTACCCAACCGAAAGGAGAAGAGGAAATCTATCTGACGACAGGATTCCCGTTCGCAACTTATATACTCTACCGGGATAAAGCGATGGAAGTCTTACAAGGACGACATATTATCAATTACGATGCTTCCACTTTCGGTGGTCCGAATACAACCAAACGTGAAGTGAACGTAGGTAAAGTCGAGATTATTCCTGAAATTATGGGATGTACGACAGCAATCCGCGAGGGGAACCTGCAAGAAAAAGAAAACTTTTTTATCGTCAGCCTCGGATACGGCACCTGCGAAGCCGTCGTTTCGACAAGAGCCGGACTGATCAACCGTTCAGCCGTCAGTACCCACGGTATCCGTCATGCCGTAAATTTATTGGCCAATGAGCTCAGTAAAAATTTCTATCTGAACCTCAAAACAGAACACCAGATAGATGTAGCTTTCCAAAAAGGAAATATCACTGTAAACCGGGTTAAACACAACATATTGGATATACGTGAAAAAGTATTGAAAATGTACTATAATGAAATCGTCGCTCCTAATTTAAGAAGAGCATTTATAGACGATGATTTCAATAAATGTACGAAAATGTATTTAGTCGGTGGTGGTGCTTTGTATCCTGAACTGGTCGATTGCTTCAAAGAAGAATTCGGCGATATCGTATCGGTCAATGTATATCCTGAACCGGAGAAATGTGCTTCTCAGGGGTATTGTCTGAACTCTAAAATCAAATCTTCTGTCGCCCGTTCGAATATCCCGCATAATATTGAAGCGGAAGAAATTAAGATATTCAGAAATCCTCAGCTAGCTGTCGGTATCGATATAGGCAATGCGAATACTTGTGTCACCATCTACAAAGAAGGGGAATAAGCCAAAATTCGAATTCGATATAAAGAGTTGACCTTTTAAAGGCAACTCTTTTTCTTTTTTAGTTATTTTATTCCTACTTTTGCAAACGTTTAAAAGAAACTGGATAAAAAATACAATACAATGGAACTTTTAGAACAAATCAAAGAAAATGCCAAAAAACAGTGTAAAACAATTGTTCTCCCGGAAGGTACAGAAGAACGGACGATTCAGGCAGCAGACCAGATTATCGGAGAAGGGATCGCTAAGATTATCCTGATCGGTAATCCGGCCGAAATACAGGCTTTAGCTCAAAAACACAATCTGAAAAACATCGGCAAAGCTACCGTTATCGATCCGGAATCACATGCCAAAAAAGAACAATATGCCGATTTATTGGTAGAGCTGCGTAAAAGTAAAGGAATGACCAGAGAACAAGCTTTAAAACTGGTTACAGATCCCCTTTACCTGGCTACTTTGATGATTAAGAGCGGAGATGCAGACGGAGAAGTTGCCGGTGCTAAAAATGCAACGGGCGATGTTTTACGTCCTGCTCTGCAAATTGTAAAGACTTTACCGGGGATTTCCGTCGTTTCAGGTGCCTTCTTGTTGCTGACCAACAAACCCGAATATGGTGAAAACGGTTTAATTGTTTGTGCTGACTGTGCAGTACTTCCTAATCCGACAGCAGAAGAACTGGCAGAAATTGCGGTATCTACAGCCGGAACAGCCCGTGCCATTGCCAAAATCGAGCCCCGGGTAGCTATGTTGAGTTTCTCGACAAAAGGTTCTGCCAAAAATGAATTGGTCGACAAAGTGGTAAAAGCAACAGAACTGGCCAAACAAATGGCTCCGGACGTTATGATCGACGGAGAAATGCAGGCCGATGCAGCGCTGGTTCCTTCCGTAGGGGCAAGCAAAGCTCCGGGTAGCCCTGTCGCCGGCAAAGCCAATGTTTTGATTTTCCCTAGTCTGGAAGTTGGAAATATCAGTTATAAATTAGTACAACGTATCGCCGGTATCGAAGCTGTAGGTCCTGTACTTCAGGGGATGGCCGCTCCTATCAACGACCTGTCCAGAGGTTGTTCTGTCAGTGATATCGTCAATCTGGTAGCGATCACAGTAAATCAGGCCGCCGGAATAAATTAACGGAATAAAAACGTTTAATAAAATAGAAATGAATGTTTTAGTATTAAACTGCGGTAGTTCGTCCATCAAGTATCAATTACTGAATATGGATGCAGTACCTGTCGTGCTCGCCAAAGGTATTGTAGAAAAAATCGGTTTGACTTACGGTAGTTTTACCTATAAACCGGAAGGTAAAGACAAAGTAGTCGCCGAGCAACCGATTATGGATCATAGTGTCGGTATGGATCTGATCCTGAAAGCATTGGTTCATCCTGATCATGGAGTATTGAAATCTCTGAACGAAATCGATGCTGTCGGCCATCGTGTTGCACACGGAGGTGAATATTTCTCCGAGAGCGTGAAAATCGACGATGAAGCCAAAGCTAAAATCAAAGCTTTAGGTGAAATCGCTCCTCTGCACAATCCGGCAAACCTGAAAGGGATCGAAACGATGGAAAAATTGCTTCCTTCCGTACCTCAGGTGGCCGTTTTCGATACTTCTTTCCATCAGACTCTGCCTAAAAAAGCTTTCATTTATGGTATTCCTTACGAATATTATGAAGAATACGGAGTCAGAAGATATGGCTTCCACGGTACTTCCCATAAATTTGTAGCAGAGAAAGCATGCCGGATCTTAGGTTGGGATATTACCGAAAAGAAAATCATCACTTGCCATTTGGGTAACGGAGCTTCGATTACGGCGATCGATAAAGGTAAATCGGTCGATACCTCGATGGGATTTACTCCTGTAGCCGGACTAGTGATGGGAACGCGGGCCGGAGATCTGGATTTGGGTGCCCTACTCTATATCTGTGAAAAAGAAGGGCTGGACCTTCCCAAAGCCAACAATTTGATTAATAAGAAATCAGGGGTTCAGGGAATCTCCGGTGTTTCTTCTGACTTCCGCGAATTGCAGGCAGCCATGGAAAAAGGCAACGAAAAAGCGGCCTTGGCTCTCGATGTCTTCTGTTACAATGTGAAGAAATATATCGGAGCTTACGCCGCAGTACTGAACGGTGTAGACTTGATTATCTTCACGGGAGGTATCGGCGAAAACGACAATCTGGTACGCTGGGAAACCTGTAAGAATATGGACTACCTTGGCATCCAGGTCGACAAACAAAAGAACGAAGTCCGGGGAAAAGATACGATTATCAGCACAGAACAATCGACTACCACGGTGATGACGGTTACTACAGATGAAGAGCTTGTGATCGCTATGGATACAGTAAGATTGAGCTAATCCTTCGGTACATACCGTTTTTACCCCTCTTGCTTATCGGCTCCGGG
>UMCL01008351.1_pt1 | contig 21620 bp, 18 predicted proteins | sample 1964221 | NCBI WGS metagenome assembly UMCL01 (sample SAMEA4835967, study PRJEB28245) | human gut metagenome | biome: gut microbiome; material: fecal sample | place: Denmark | collected 2008
ACCGTCGTACACAATAACACGTACATCACGTGCGTATGAACCAGTCAGCGGTCCCTGTTCCATACGGCTCATGATACCTTTCAAAATAGCCGGCATGAAACGGGCATCAATTGCTCCACCAACTACACTGTTGACAAATACGAGCTTACCACCCCATTCCAAGTCGATTACTTCCGTACCCTTCACGTTCATCTTATACTCCTGACCATTGAACTTGTACACTTCAGGAGCAGGCATACCTTCATAATAAGGCTCTACAATCAAGTGAACTTCACCAAACTGTCCGGCACCACCCGACTGTTTCTTATGACGATAGTCTGCACGAGCCGACTTAGTAATTGTTTCACGATATGGAATTTTAGGTTCATAGAACTGAATCTGCAACTTTTCGTTGTTTTCCAGACGCCATTTCAATGTACGCAGATGGAATTCTCCCTGACCATGTACCAGAATCTGACGCAATTCCTTAGACTGTTCTACAATCCAAGTCGGGTCTTCTTCACGCATACGGTTCAATACCGCCATCATCTTTTCTGTGTCGGCTTCATTTACCGGCTTGATAGCTCTCGTATACTTCGGATTCGGATATTTAATGAAATTGAATCGGTTCTCACAATCCTTTCCATTCAAGGTATTGCCCGTCTTCACATCTTTCAATTTTACTGTACAGCCAATATCTCCCGCACGCAGTTCGTCCACTTTTTCACGGTTGGCACCTGCACATACATAAAGCTGTGCCATACGTTCTTTCGAACCTCTGTCTGCGTTGCTCAAATCATCGCCTTCATGTACCACACCACTCATTACTTTAAAGTACTGTACATCTCCGATATGAGGTTCCACAGCTGTCTTAAAGAAGTAAAGTGAAGTAGGACCATTCGGATCGGGAGGAACAGGAACACCACGTGTATTGTGAACTACCGGCATTTCATCCACGAACGGTACCACATTACCCAAGAATTCCATCAAGCGACGTACGCCCATGTCTTTACCTGCACATACGCAGAATACCGGGAACATGCCTCTGGCAGCCAAACCCTTACGAATACCTTCACGCATTTCATCTTCTGTCAGCGATTCAGATTCAAAGAATTTCTCCATCAGGCTCTCGTCGTGTTCAGCCGCAGCTTCCACCAGCGTCTTATGCCATTCCTGCGCTTTTTCCATTTCTTCTGCCGGAATGTCTTCAATAGTTGGAGCACCGCCGTCCGGTCCCCAAGAATATTTCTTCATTAAAAGTACATCAATCAACGAATTGAAGTCGGGTCCTGTACTAAGCGGATACTGAACCGGAACAACTTTAGAACCATAATTCTCTTTCAACTGTTCAAGCACATGGTCAAAATCGCATTTTTCACTATCCAACTGGTTTACCAGGAAAATCACCGGCTTACCCAGTTTTTCAGTATAACGGAAGTGATTCTGTGTACCCACTTCCGGACCATATTGCCCGTTCAATAACAAGATGGCTGTATCAGTCACATTCAATGCGGTAATGGCAGCTCCCACGAAGTCATCACTTCCCGGACAGTCGATAATATTCAACTTCTTTCCGTTCCATTCTACATGATACACAGTAGAAAATACCGAATATCCGTATTCCTGCTCTACCGGGAAATAATCACTCACCGTATTCTTGGCAGTAATTCTTCCGCGACGTTTTATAATACCACTCTCATAGAGCAAAGCTTCTGTGAGAGTGGTTTTACCTGAGCCATCATTACCGAGAAGGGCAATGTTCTTGATTTCGTTTGTCTGATATACTTTCATGGTATTTCAAGATTTAGTTTAGTAACGAAAGGATATGCTTTTCATATCTCTTATTTTTTAACGAAGCGCAAATTAGAGATTATAATTCAGAAAAACAATAAAAAGTTTCGTGTTACTAAACTATGTTTTCAGACATACAAAATCTGTATTCCTTCTTTCCTCCCATAAATTATCCGTATCTTTACACCCGTAAAATAACTTCTTACAGTAGATTAATTATGGCTGGAATCTATCTTCATATCCCTTTTTGCAAACGACGTTGCATTTACTGCGACTTCTTTTCTACGACAGAAAATGATAAAAAAAGCACATACGTACAGGCTCTGTCCAAAGAACTTGAGCTGCGGAAAGACTATCTGGATGGAGAAATTATTGACACCATCTACTTTGGCGGAGGTACTCCTTCACAATTAGAAGAAAAAGATTTCATCCAACTTTTCGAAACCATCTATAAAATATATACCGTAAACCCAAAAGCCGAAATTACGATTGAAGCAAATCCCGACGACCTGACACCTGAATACATAGCCATGCTGCGTACCCTCCCGTTTAACCGGTTAAGCATGGGCATACAAACCTTCAAGGAAGATACTCTTCGTCTGCTTCACCGCCGGCACACGGCTGCTCAGGCTCAACAAGCATACCAACATTGCCGAGAAGCTGGTTTCCAGAATATCAGTATCGACTTGATGTACGGACTGCCTGGAGAAACATTAGAAGATTGGCAAGAAGACCTTCAAACAGCCCTTCAGATGCACCCGGAGCATATTTCAGCCTATCATCTGATTTATGAAGAAGGTACTCCTTTATGGAACTTGAAAAAAGCACATCAAGTGGAAGAAACGGATGAAGATTTAAGTGTCTCCTTATTCAAGGAGTTGATACATACCCTCAAAAGTAACGGATATGAACATTATGAAATATCCAATTTCTGTCGCCCGGGATTTCACTCACGCCACAACTCCAGCTACTGGACAGGCAAAAAATACCTGGGCTGCGGCCCTTCTGCCCATTCCTACGACGGGACTTCCAGACAATGGAACGTAGCTTCTCTTCCTCAGTATATACAAGGTATTCAAGAAGGAACACCTTATCAGGAAAAGGAAGAGCTTGATTTGTATACGCGCTATAATGACTTTATCATTACCCGCCTGCGCACTGCTTACGGCATCCCCACCCATATACTGAAAGAAACATTTGGAGAAGCCTTATTTGATTACTGCATGCGCATGGCTTCTCCCCACTTGAAACAAGGTTTTCTGACACTTGATAATCACGTCATGAAGCTCACAAAAAAAGGGATATTTATTTCTGATGGAATTATGAGCGACCTGCTATGGGTGGACGATTAGATTATTTAACACTTTTCAGATAGGGGGATATTCACATTTTGGTGTTTTCATTACAAACCCCTAAAAACAACGCATTATGGAAACTCAAAAAGTTATTCTGCCCTTCTTTTACGCATTATTCCATGCTGGTTTCTCATCAGAAGAAAACTCGTCCCCTATTCTTTCACCACAAAAAGAATCGACATTACATTCAGAATTAACCCTCGTTTCTTCAGAAGAATCTGAAAAGGAATAACCCTACACACATTGTTCTCTATCACACATTCACAAAAAATTCCGGAATGAAAACCAGCTAACCGCTTTATTTCATTCCGGAATTCATTTTATTTTCAAAAGAATGTGCTAACGCTCTTCTTATTTAGCCAGACTGTATACAATGTCCATAATCTGCTTACCGATTTCATCAGCAGCTTCCATTGTAGAAGCTTCTGAATACACACGAATAATCGGTTCTGTATTACTCTTACGCAGGTGAACCCACTTATCAGGGAAATCAATCTTCACACCGTCGATGTCATTGATTTCTTCATTCTTGTAAAGTTCTTTTACCTTCGCCAAGATAGCATCTACATCTGTTTCCGGAGTCAGGTCAATACGATTCTTCGCAATGAAATAGTTAGGATAAGTAGCACGCAATTCGCTTACTTTCTTTCCTTCGTGTGCCAGATGACTCAAGAACAAAGCAATACCCACCAATGCATCACGTCCGTAGTGAGATTCCGGATAAATCACTCCACCATTACCTTCACCGCCGATAACCGCATTAGTAGCTTTCATCTTGGTTACTACATTTACTTCACCCACTGCAGATGCATTGTATTCCATGCCGTATTTACGAGTTACATCACGCAGTGCACGAGTTGAGCTCAGGTTAGAAACTGTATTACCCGGAGTATGCTTCAATACATAATCTGCTACTGTAACCAGTGTATATTCTTCTCCATACATCGCTCCGTTCTCACAGATAATAGCCAGACGGTCTACGTCGGGGTCTACTACAAAGGCTACATCACAAGTACCTTTCTTCATCAGGCCCATGATGTCACCCAAGTTCTTTTCCAAAGGTTCCGGATTATGCTGGAAGTCGCCAGTCGGTTCGCAATACAATTTTTCTACATGCTGTACGCCCAACTGCTCCAACAATTGAGGCAATACCACACCACCAACAGAGTTTACGCAATCAATTGCTACACGGAAATTAGCCTTACGGATAGCTTCTACGTCTACCAGTTTCAACGCCAACACGCTGTCAATATGTTTCTGGTTGTATGTATTGTCTTCACGGTACTTACCGATATGTTCGATGTCTGCAAATTCAAATTCTTCTGCAGCAGCAATACGCAATACCTCATTACCTTCTGCCGCATTCAGGAATTCACCATGTTCATTCAACAACTTCAAGGCATTCCATTGTCTCGGATTATGGCTGGCAGTCAAAATAATACCACCGCATGCTCCTTCCATAGTTACAGCAAGTTCTGTAGTCGGAGTAGAAGCCAACCCGATATTTACTACATCGAATCCCATTCCCATCAACGTTCCGCAAACCACATTTTTCACCATTTCACCAGAGATACGTGCATCACGGCCCACTACAATCTTATTTGATTTATTGGTCGTAGTCTTACGAATCAATGTAGCATACGCTGAAGTGAATTTCACGATGTCCAAAGGATTCAATCCTTCGCCGGCATGGCCGCCTATGGTGCCACGAATACCGGAAATAGATTTAATAAGTGTCATAAATAAAGGTTTTAATTATTTAGGTTTTTAGGTTATCACAGTTTTACATAAGTCAGTTCATAAAAACATGGATACACAGACTGAGTGGCCGAAGAAGTACCTTCACTATGCGGCACAATCAGTTTCACACGTGCAATTTCTCCAGAATCAGTCGTTTTTCCTGGTTTCAAATAACGCAATGGAATCAACCAACCAGAAGGAACGGCTACTGTTCCATACATGCCATACATGCTATAAGAATCACTGCGGGTAAATGAAGCAGAATACGACTCACCACTAATGGTCAGTTTAAAATCTTCTCCTTTAATCGTATACGAAGGATTGGACACGTGAAAATTAGCCAGCAATGTATCTCCTGCCGTTATACCTAAGTCACTGCGTGTCTGAAGTGCTATTTCCACGAAACGGGCCACCATATCGTATGTACCATCTTTCAGTACCTCCTTGCCCGGACCGCGGTTGTCAATATGCATATAGACACCGCTCTCCTCCAGCAACACATATTGATTCTCAAACGTAACAGAATCCTGTGCAGCAAATTCAGCTTCTGATATTTCCTCTATATCATTTTCCACAATATATTTATGAATAGCATCTGCCTCCTCTTCTTTCATTTCAGCGTAGGTCTTTCCGTTATTACAACTCTGCAGCGCCAACATTATCAGGGCAGTTACAGCCCACAACAAATAGTTCTTTTTCATCTTAATAAGCATGTTTACACGGGCAAATGTAGTAAAATGTCTCAAAAACATCCTTCCTATTTTGTCCAATTATGTCTAATATTGTTCAAGAATAAAAATTTCTCACTAATTTTTCAATAACAAGCTCTCATATTTCACCAAAGCCTGCTTAAACAAGTCTACAGCCTCATCCATCGTACCGTAAAACTCTCCACCGGAAGCATTCAAATGCCCACCTCCATTGAAGAATTCAGCGGCTACCTGATTACAGGGGAATGCTCCTACCGAACGAAGCGAAACCTTAATCATATCCTTCTCGGTATCTTCACGCAAGAATACCGAAAAACAAATTCCCTTCATCTGGAGAGGAATATTTACAAAACCTTCCGTATCTCCTTTTACATAACGGAATTTGCCCTGTTCTTCCTTTGAAAGACAAATTAAAGCTGCACGGAACTGAGGATATACCTGCATTTTCTCATAAAGCACATACCCCATCAAGCGAAGCCGTCCTTCTGAATACGTGTTGAATACTTTACGATAAATATCATCTTTATCAATGCCCTTAGACAGCAGTTCGCTGATAATGAAATAAATCTCACGGTTATTGGAATTATAAGTAAAGCCTCCTGTATCCGTCATCATTCCGGTATAGATACATTCTGCACCTTCCAAAGTAATGTCATCAAAACATCCCAGACGACATATCAGTCTGAAAATCAACTCTGAAGTAGAAGAGATTTCCGGATGTGAAATAGTCACCCGACAAAAAGGTTCCGGATTCAGATGGTGGTCAATCATCACCTTTCTTCCCTGCGCATCTCTTACTGCATCTGCCATCCGGTCAATACGCGACAATGCGTTAAAATCAAGACAACAGATTACATCTGCCTCAGCAATCAGCTTATCGGCAAACTCAGCGTATTTATCATAACGAATAATATCTTTTGCTCCAGGCATCCACCGCAAAAAGTCAGGAAATGCATTAGGTACAATCACATTCACGGTCTTGCCATGTACAGACAAAAAATGATACAAGCCCAACGAAGAACCCAACGCGTCCCCGTCAGGAGAAACATGGGTCACAATCACCACTTTATCAGCCCGGTCAAAATAGGTCTCAACTTTATCAATATGGGCCTGAAGAATTACTTTTGACAACATATTCTTTTTCTTAAACTTACACTTTTGAAAGGAGCAAAAGTACAAATTTATTTTTAGAAACTACAGCACAACGGAATAAGAACCTTGAGCAGAAAGGTCTGTATAAGATATTTTAAGTAATTGACATTCCCTTATAAGCTTTTCACGGAAAGCATCATTCAGTGAGCTGTCCAAAATTACTTGCCGAATGGCAAACAGTTTGTCCAACTGCGAAAGACTCCCTTTAAATCCCTTACAAATATATGCATACTCCAAAGGAAAACGCGATGAAGACTCATACATTCTCCAGCGAGCATCATTAAACACTGCAACGTGTATATTTCGAATGCACAGCAGTCCGGTTTCAGAGTGGTGGGTGGAGACACAGTCTTTCTTACGGGTGTAGACTTCCGAACGAAAGAAATACAACTGTTCCGGTGCGTCTCCTACATATTCCACACAAGACACCGCTACAAACAGATTACAAACCGCCAATAAACGAATCCAGTCGGAAGCCTTGCGGTGTATTCCGGATGCCCAGCAAAGATAAAGGCAAATAATCACCCCAGCCAGCAGACAGGCTTGAGGAGATGATAAATAGACGGAAGTAATCTGAGAACCGGCCAGCTGCTGTACTCCCTGCATGGATTCATTCAAGATTAAAGTACTCCATTCCAACAAGATAATCACCGTATTTCCCACTATAGGGACGGAAGCCAAGCATAACGCAGCAAACGTCAGCACCAGTATTACACCAGCCAATATAACTACAACCAAATTAGCCAGCAGAAAATAGGTCGGAAAACTTCCAAAGTAATACAGAATGAAAGGCAACGTACCTAGCTGAGCCGACATAGATAGACTGAGGGTATTCCATACATAACGCAGCACACGATTTTTGATACATAAGCTACGCGAGAACAAGGGATAAAACGCCAGAATGGAAAATACGGCAGCAAAGGACAACTGAAAACTTATGTCAAAAAGGAAGAATGGATTATACACCAGCATCAGGAAAGCAGCCAATACCAGAGAATGCATGCCCGAAAAACGCTCTTCCAGACAGAATGAAGCAAGGGTGTATAGACTATACATCACCACTGCACGCACCACCGACGAGCTTAATCCGGAAATAAAGGCAAAGCCCCACAACAAGCAGACAACCAGCAGAGCCAGCATTTTACGCCCGTGCTTCAGATAAGTCAACGGATAAAACAGCCACAAAAGAATACATGAAAAAATCCCCACATGTAACCCCGACAACGCCAGTACGTGACTGGCACCTGCCGCGCTGTACACTGCTTTCAATTCCGGAGTCAACTCACTTTTCTCTCCGATTGTCAATGCCGACACCACAGCCTGTACATCTTCCTCTAACCCCCAACTTTGATATACATCTACCACCTTTTGCTGCCATACCTTTGCCCGCTGCATGAAAGACAACGAATGAGGTTTTCCCGTACAGCGCCAGTTCCCGGCATAAGCCAAAGCCGTTCCGCTGATACCTTTTCGCAAAAGATAATCCCCATAATCAAATCCGGTCAGCTCCTTTTCAGAAAAAGGACGTGAAACTTTTGCATAGAAACAAACACTGTCACCACAAGCTAAAGGATTTGACAGAGAGTCCGGCATCCATGACAAAAGGATATTCCGGTCTACCCTTTTCCATTTGCCACCAGACAACCGCTGCATTTCTACACGCACTTCCGCCCGAAGTGTCTTCCCTCTGACTTCCGGCACACTTTCCACTATACCTTTATATATAGCGGGATCTCCATCCCAATTATATTGCACCGTTTCCCTTTGATGAAGTACCGATATTCCTCCCCACAAGAAAAAAGCCCCTCCGGCCACTCCACCGAAAAGCCATCTCCACCGCCAACGGGAAAACCAGAATACTCCTCCGCAAATACCGGCAAAAAGCAACCATATCGCAGCCCCATATTGCCATGAAAGATTTTCCGACCACAACGTGTCGAATAAAAAAATTCCGGTTGCCAGACAAATAGTCAACCGGAACAAAGGGTACGCTATCAAAGATTGTAAAGCTCCCAATACTTACTCCACATATTTCAACTCCTGAATAGCTTTTATCATATCCGGCGATTTAAAAACAGAACTACCGGCCACCAGCACATCTGCTCCGGCACGTTGCAGCAAAGGAGCATTTTCCGGATTGACACCTCCGTCCACTTCAATAAGGGCAGAAGCCCCACTACGGGTTATCATTTCACGAAGTTGCTCAATCTTTTTAAATGTATTAGGAATAAATTTCTGACCACCGAATCCCGGGTTGACACTCATGAGCAACACCATATCCACCTCTGTGATAATATCCTCCAACACGGAGACCGGTGTAGCCGGATTCAGCGTAACCCCTGCCTTCATACCCGCTTCCTTAATCTGCTGAATGACGCGATGCAAATGAGGGCATGCCTCATAGTGCACATTCATCATCATGGCTCCTAACTTCTTCACTTCCTGAATGAATTTCTCCGGCTGTACAATCATCAAATGTACATCCAGCGGTTTCTGACTAAGTTCTGCCACATACTTTAATACAGGAAAGCCAAAAGAAATATTGGGTACAAATACCCCGTCCATAATGTCCAGATGCAACCAGTCTGCCTCACTTTGATTTATTTTTTCCAGGTCACTCTTCAAATCAGCAAAATTTGCAGAGAGCAAGGAAGGAGCTACCATAATTTTTTCCATCGATTTATTTTAGTTAATCAGATTCTTTTCAACAAAGATAAGCATCTTTTCTCATAAATCAACTATAAAAACTTATTTGGTCACATTAAAGCGCAAACCCAGCTGCAGATTAAAATTGAACGGATGTTCCTTTCGTATCGTCTCCACGCCACTGTGGTCATCAAAATAATAGGCTATTCCCGGTTCCAGATACAAACCAAAACGTGAAGTAAAGTTCACCTGTGCTCCGACTGCTGCGGTAACAGACCATTGAAGCGGATCTACATCTAATGAAGTATTTTCAGACGTACGATTTCCTCCATTCGTTACTGTCACAGTTTCCAAATTTCCAGATATACATTTTTCCATTACTCCTCCAGCTGATGCATACACTGAAAGCCAGTTATTTTTCCAGATGGAACGATGCAGTTTAAGCGGAATACCTATATAATGCAATTTCTGCGTTTCCTCTACATAAGATTTAGAACCGGAACGAATATCAGAGGTTAGCAACGTATAGTTCAATCCCGTTTCCAGTGCCCAGTCTTCATGAAACTGCCAGGCTACCGTCAATCCTACCGTAACAGGAATATGATGCTTTACCGTTGTCTGAGGAGCCTGTATGGCGTTCTCCAACAACACCTGACTATAAGCCAGCCCGTTATTATTTATCGGAGACATACTCAAATCTGAGGAAGTATAATAAGCCGAACGGGCTACAAAACTTCCCATTCCATCAAATGTATTCAAAGAACTGTAAGGTGTATTTCCAGCACCAACACCCACAGAAAAGCCTGAAGATTTATCCGACTTATTTTTCAATGCCCTCGCATTACGTTCCATCTGTTCCCGGTCGGCAGCGCGACTCTTTTTCACCTGCCGGCTTCTTTCTGCAGACCGACTAACCTCCTGCTGCTTTACAGCCTTTTCTTCTTCAACCGATTCTATTGGTGCTTCCTGTTCAGCCAATGCTACTGAAGCAGGAGCTACCTCTACTATTTCTTCCGGCACTTCTCCGGCAGATTTCTTAGAAGAGACATTGGCCAAAAGAGCCACAGGTTCTTTCTGGAAAGGCTCAGCATGCTTTACTTCAGCCACTTGCTCATCTAAAGACGGAGTTTGTGCAGGCAAAGGCGTATTCTTCACCTCCACCGCCAGTTCCTGATTACGGAAGTCCGCTTCTGGAGAAGACCAGAACCAGTACGTCAGGGAAGACACCAGCAAGACCAGCACTGCCGCAGCTGCCTGCCAACGTCTCCATATCGGAATCACCTTCGGAGTCTTCGGCTCTTCCAGTTCCTTGGACAGCTTGTCCCAAAGGCCCTCAGGAAGAGGCTCGGAATAGTCCTCCATCCGGTTACGTAAGTTATTAATCCATTCTTTCTCGCTCTTCATTGCCTATAATTTCTTTCTATATTCATTTATTTTCTTAGCCAATAAGGTCTTTGCCCGATAAAACTGAGAAGAAGAAGTATGCTCTGTTATTCCCAGCAGCTGGGCTATCTCCTTATGACTCTTATCTTCAAACACATATAAGTTGAATACCGTACGATACCCATCTGGAAGTTCCGCAATCATCTTCATCAGCTCCGCCTGCGGAATATCTCCCACACCATCATCATCCTCTTCCGTATCAGGCAACTGCTCCATCAAGACTTCCTGCTGGGCCAATTGATTGCGCTTCCGTAAATACCCCAACGCCTCATTCACCATCACACGCGAAAGCCATGCCTTCAAAGAACCGACGCCCTGATAAGTAAACTGTCCGATGGATTGAAAAATCCGGACAAACCCATCATGCAACACGTCCTCAGCAGCCTCCCGATCTCCTATATAACGAAGACAAATGGCCATCAGCGAACCGCCATACAGCTCGTACAACTCCTTGCGAGCCTGATTATCCGCCAGCTTGCATTTCGACGCCAATTCTTCTTCTGTCATATTCAGCCTATCGTGCTTTTGTTAGTAAATGATGAACACACAAAAATACTGCACCTTTTCCTAATAAAATTCCTCATTAAAATGTTTTTAACAAAAAAGGGCGACGATATGCTCTACCGTCACCCTCCCAAAATAATATTGCAAATTTTTTACTCTACGAAAGAATCTTCCACATGGCGATACCCGCGAAGGAAGTCAGCTACCTCCATTCGTTTCTTACCCGCCAGCTGCAAAGACAGTACTTTGACAAACCCGTCGGTAGAAGCAATCTGGAAATACGTTTTCTTATCGGTTACAATGCTGCCCGGTTTCAGATTATGTGCGACAAAGACTTTCTCCGTTTCAAAAATCTTCAATGCCAGCGGAGCGGCATCGCCCTGATGCAATTCCGTCCATGCAGCAGGATATGGAGAAAGACCACGTACAAAATCGTATACCTTTTTCACTCCGGCCTGCCAGTCTATACGACAAGTTTCCTTGAAGATTTTAGGAGCCGGACGAAGTTCCGTAGCAGCCGCCAACTGCTCCTGTGGAATGGTCTTCACATTTCCTTCCAAAATGGCATCTACTGTCTTCACCACCAGGTCTCCCCCTAAGTGCATCAGCTTGTCGTACACAATCTCCACATTATCCGTATCTGCAATGGGCACACGTACCTGGTCGATAATCTCACCCGTATCAATCTCATGCTTCAGGAAGAAAGTGGTAATACCTGTTTCTGTTTCCCCATTGATTACCGCCCAGTTGATAGGAGCTGCGCCACGATACTGCGGAAGCAAGGAGGCATGCAGATTGAATGTACCCAGACGCGGCATGTTCCATACCACCTCCGGCAACATACGGAAAGCGACCACAATCTGCAAATCTGCTTTCAAGTCTCTCAGCTCAGCCAGGAAATTCTCATCCTTCAGTTTTTCCGGCTGAAGCACCTTCAATCCTTGCGACACGGCATATTGTTTCACCGGGCTCGGCTGAAGCACGCTGCCATGCCGTCCCATCGGCTTGTCGGGCATGGTGATGACTCCCACCACCTGATAGCCTCCTTCCACCAGCCGCTTCAAACTCTCTACGGCAAATTCAGGAGTACCCATATATACAATTCGTAAATCTTTCTTCTCCATATTTCTTTTCATTGTTTATTCTGCTGAAAAATCCACCATCACCTGACGATAAGTAGAAAGGATGCGTGATTTGGATACAAAACCGATGTACTTGTTGTCTTCGTCTACCACCGGCAAGTTCCAGGAGCCCGTCTTATCAAACTTATCCATCACATCTTCCATGGAATCTGTCGTAATAATGCAGGCCTTAGGGGTGACCATAAAATTTTCTACCCGGTATTTGTGATACAATTCCTGACGGAACATAATGTTACGAATGTCGTTCAGTATTACCAGTCCGATCAATTCATTGCGTACATCTACCACTGGGAACAGGTTACGGCCGGATTTTGAAATGGCCTTCACCATTTCCGCCAAATCCATATCCGGACGAACCACCTGAAAATCTGTTTCAATCACACTTTCCATGCTCATCATGGTCAAAGCCGCCTTATCTTTATGATGCGTAATCAGTTCTCCACTCTTCGCCAGACGCATGGAATAGATACTGTGTGGTTCGAACACGATAATGGTAAGGTACGCGCAGACCGACACAATCATCAACGGCAGGAACAAACCGTATCCACCAGTCAGCTCAGCTATCAGGAAGACTCCGGTCAAAGGGGCATGCATGACGCCCGACATCAGTCCCGCCATTCCCATCAGGGCAAAGTTCTTTTCCGGAATGTATGTACCTCCCAACTGGAACTCATTGCACACATAGGAGAACACAAAACCGGCAATACATCCCAGGAACAAGCTCGGTGCAAAAATACCACCGCAACCGCCACCACCGTTGGTCGCACTCGATGCGAAGACCTTAAACAAGATAATCAACAGCAAATACACCACCAACAGCTGTGAGTTTCCGTAGAAAAGAGAGTTGTTCATTACCGTGTCCCATTCGGCATTTGACCGGCCGTTGAGCAACAGGGAAATGGTATCATAACCTTCACCATACAACGGCGGGAACAGGAAAATCAATATACTCAGCATGGCTCCTCCAATCAGGAACTTCACATACGGACTGCTGTAACGGCGGAAAATATTCTCAATCCAGTTCATGGAACGGGTAAAATACCAGGCCACCAGTCCGCAGAAAATGCCCAATGCAATGGCGTATGGAATACGTTCCAAAGAGAACGGATAATCCAGGTGAAACTGGAACATGGCTTCCGTACCGGTGAGCAGATAAGAAACAGAAGCTGCCGTCACACTGGTAATCAGCAAGGGAAGCAAAGAAGCCATGGTCAGGTCAATCATCAGCACCTCCAGCGTAAAGACCACACCGGCAATCGGTGCCTTGAAGATACCCGAAACCGCCCCGGCGGCTCCACATCCCACCAGCAGCATCAGCGTCTTGTGGTCCATACGGAAAATACTGCCCAAATTCGAACCAATGGCAGAACCGGTCAGCACAATCGGCGCTTCGGCACCGACCGAACCACCACAACCGATGGTAATGGCCGAAGCAAAAACGGAAGACCATACATTATGCCGCTTGATACGGCTTTGCTTACGCGAAATGGCATACAGAATTTTGGTCACACCATGACTGATGTCGTCACGCACCACTTTTCGAATGAACAGTCCGGTCAGGAAGATACCTACCACCGGATATACCAAGTACAACCAGTTTACTCCTGTAGAATCAAAGTTTTCTGTCAGGAACTCCTTGATATACTCTACCAGGAACTTCAACAGACAAGCGGCCAGCGCCGTGCAGATTCCGACTAAAAAGCTTAAAATCAATACAAACTGCTTGTCCTTTATATGTCTCTCCCTCCAACGGAGAAAGCCCTGGAGCAAGCTGTTCTTCTCGTCTACAACTTTCATGAAAGAAAAAATTTATTCTCTAATAATTTTTACCACGCCCCCTTTACCTAATTTGACAATACTGGACGGTTTGGGGTGACCGGTTTCTTCCCGACGGTAATCCACCACATAATCCACCGCCTGCTTGATTTCTTCCGTGATTTCACTGAACACGGCCGGTGCAGGCTGTCCGCTGATATTGGCAGACGTAGATACAATGGCTTTGCGGAAGCGGAAACAAAGTTGTTTGGAAAACTCCTCCGAAGTGACACGAATACCTACACTGCCGTCGGCTGCAATCAGATTCGGAGCCAAATTTCTCGCTCCATCGTAAATAATGGTCAAAGGTTTCGTAGTCATTTCAATCAAGTCCCATGCAACAGAAGGCACATCCTGTACATAAAAATCCACCTTCACCGGACTGTCTACCAGCACCAGCATCGCCTTGCTGTCAGCCCGCTGCTTTATTTCAAAAACGCGTTTCACCGCTTCTTCATTCGTTGCATCACATCCTATTCCCCACACGGTATCCGTCGGGTAAAGAATCACTCCCCCCTTCTGCAATACCTCGCAGGCTTTCTTAATCTCATCTTTCATCATATTTCTTTATTTTTTGCTGTCAAAAAAGTCATCAAAACCATTTTACAAACAGCAAAAATACAAATGATTTTTAGGATTTCCCAAGAATGTTTTGTTTTTTTGCAGAAAAGCTATCCACTCATTCATGCACACCGAACGAAAAATTATCCACATTGATATGGACGCTTTCTATGCGTCGGTCGAACAGCGCGACCACCCGGAACTACGCGGAAAGCCCATTGCCGTGGGGCATGCAGAGAAACGAGGAGTGGTAGCTGCCGCCAGCTATGAAGCCCGTAAATTTGGCGTACGTTCGGCCATGTCTTCACAGAAAGCGAAAAAACTGTGTCCGCAACTGATTTTCGTGGAGGGGCGGATGGAAGTTTACAAAAGCGTTTCTGCACAGATACATGAAATCTTTCACGACTATACTGACCTCATCGAGCCTATCTCGCTGGACGAAGCGTTTCTGGATGTCACGGAAAACAAGAAAGGAATTCCATTGGCGGTGGATATAGCCAAAGAAATCAAGCAACGTATCCGCCAGGAGCTTCATTTAGTGGCCTCAGCCGGTGTATCCTACAATAAATTCTTAGCTAAAATCGCCTCCGATTACCGAAAGCCTGACGGACTTTGCACCATTCACCCCGACCAGGCCGATGAGTTTATCCGCCGGTTGCCTATTGAAGCTTTCTGGGGAGTGGGCCCCATTACGGCCAAAAAGATGCACACCTTAGGTATTTATAACGGAGAGACCCTGCGTAAATGCTCGTTGGAAATGCTGCAACGGCAGTTCGGGAAAAACGGATTAATTTATTTCAACTTTGCCCGTGGTATGGACGACCGTCCGGTAGAAGCTGTACGCATCCGCAAGTCTATCGGCTGCGAACATACATTGGAAAAAGACCTTTCGGCAGAAATGTCACTCATCATCGAACTGTATCATGTGGCACGCGAACTCACCGACCGGCTGAAAGCCAAGGATTTTAAAGGGAATACCCTCACGCTGAAAGTGAAGTTCGACGACTTCTCCCAAATCACCCGCAGTGTGAGTGTGGAACGACCGCTCCAACGCTTGGACGACATTCTTCCACTGGCTAAACGGCTGCTGAAAGGTGTGGACTACAGCCAACATCCTATCCGCCTGTTAGGCCTGTCGGTATCCAACCCGAAAGAAGAACATGAGTTAGCCAGCGCTGCCCGTTCCAACCCTATCCAATTAAAACTGGAATTTAAAGATTATTATATTTAAAATGCGGCCCACGTAGAGAGCAACCCATACATATAAATCCAACCGAAAACCATTTCGAACTTTTAAACAAATCGGCAGGCAAAAAAACGCAAGGGCGCCTGTTCCAAAACGCAAGGACGTTTGACTTGAAACGCAAGTGCATTTGAAGTAAAACGCAAGTGCGTTTTGATTTGAACGCAAGGGCGTTTTGAAAGACAAGAAAAACGGCCCTTCAGGGAGGAGAAAAAGACGAATCTTGACGGGTTGTCGGGGTTGGCAGGCATTTTTATAAAGTATATATACGCGGGGTGTGGAACAAGTCTTAAGAGTTATTCCACACCTGTATATAGAAAGTTTAAAAAACCGGTGACAACCCGTCAACCCGTCAAGAAAATGCCTGGAAAGGGCATAAAAAAGCGGTGCGCATTTTCTGCCACCGCTCTTATTTACATTTTTAAACATTAATGCGTATGTACTATCTCCGTAGGAGCCATTTCTGCATTACGCTTTTCTGTCTGCGTCACCACATTGCGTGCCAACTCCATAAAGGCCATACCGGTCATGGAGTTTTCGTCGAGGGCAGCAGGTGTTCCTGCATCGCCACTCTCGCAGATGCTCTGCACAATAGGAATCTGTCCGAGCAACGGCACATTCAACTCTTCTGCCAGACGCTTGGTTCCTTCCTTACCAAACAGGTAATATTTGTTTTCCGGAAGTTCTGCCGGAGTAAACCAGGCCATGTTTTCCACCAGACCGAGAATAGGTACGTTTACCTTGTCGTTGGTGTACATGTTGATACCTTTACGTGCATCGGCCAACGCCACCTGCTGCGGCGTGCTGACAATCACGGCTCCCGTAATGGCCAATGTCTGCAACAAGGTCAGGTGAATATCGCTGGTGCCCGGAGGCGTATCCAGCACGAAATAGTCCAAATCACCCCAGTTGGCATCTGCCACCAACTGCTTCAGGGCGTTGCTGGCCATACCTCCACGCCAGAGTGTAGCCTGGTCAGGGTCTACAAAGAAACCAATGGAAAGCAACTTGATGCCGTATTTCTCTACCGGCACAATCAAGTCGCGTCCGCCCACTTCTTCGGCATACGGACGGGCATCTTCCACCTGAAACATCTTCGGCACTGAAGGACCGAAAATATCGGCATCCAGCAGACCGACCTTATAGCCTAACTTAGCCAATGCCACAGCCAGATTGGCTGCCACGGTAGACTTTCCTACCCCTCCTTTTCCAGAAGATACCGCAATCACGTTCTTCACCTGCGGCAGCATCTTGCCCGGTTCCGGACGAGCGGCCTGCTTGCTTTCAGTAGCAATCGTTACCTCTACCTCTTTCGATACATACGTATGAATAGCGGTTTCGGCCGACTTAACCACCGATTTCATAAACGGGTCGGTCGGTTTCTCAAAAATGAGCGAGAAACTCACCTTCATGCCGTCAATGCGAAGATTGTCGGCCACCATCTCCGCTTCTACAATGTTTTTTCCGTTACCCGGATAACGCACCGTAGCCAGTGCGTCCATAATCAATTTCGGATAAAGTGTCATATTTTTTTCAGTTTTGAATCATTTGCTTGTTTTCAGTCCGCTGCGCTTGCTCCGGTTGTAGCTCCGGTAATCGTCCAGCTCAATCTCCACGTCCGGCTCCTGCAACTCACCTTCCTGCGGCAAGTGGAACTGAATGTACTTGATGTTCAGTCCGCGGTCCAGCCACTGCTGTTCGTAATACGTGCGGATGCTGAGAATATCATCGTCCATACCGGAATGATACAAATCGTCAGTCATAAATTCCACCGGAAAATGATTGGCTTCAATCATGTACTTCGTATAGGTAAACATGAAGTTACTGTCCGTCTTCAGGTGTACCAGTCCGTCCGGAACCAGGAAACGACGGTAACGGTTCATAAAATAAGTGGAAGTCAACCGCTTGGTAGCCTTCTTCATCTGAGGGTCAGAGAAAGTCAGCCAGATTTCGCTTACCTCTCCCGGGGCAAAGAAACGGTCGATGATTTCAATGTTCGTCCGTAAAAAGGCTGCGTTTGTCAATCCTTCCTTCAATGCATCAGTAGCTCCGGTCCACATACGCGCTCCCTTGATGTCGACTCCTATAAAGTTCTTTTCCGGATAGCGGCGTGCCAGCCCCACGGTATATTCACCACGTCCGCATCCCAACTCGAGCACAATCGGATGGTCGTTCTTGAAGAAATCACGGTTCCAGTTGCCTTTCATTTCGAACGGCACGTCATCTACCACCGAATACGGATATTCAAACACATGCGGATATTCCGCCATATCTGCGAATTTCGCTAATTTTCCTTTTCCCATATTTTCGTGAAACGTTTCCTTAAAATCCGTGCAAAGGTAAAGTTTTTCGGTGAAAAGGGAAACGAAAAAGGAGATTTACGTTTATATAACAAAATGAAAATCATGAACAGACATATCTTTCAGAAGCTACTTTTTCTATTGCTGACAATCGGCTGTACCAATGAATTCGTTTCTACCAGATACAACACACTCATCGTTCAAGGTGGAGAGGTGAGCAACTTCGGGTCTCCCTCACGCAACGAGTTCATTGAAACCTTGCCTGCTGGAAGTCAGCTGACTTTCTACAGCCAGGGAGGCATTTATGCCGACGAACTGCTGCTATCTTACAACGGAAACACATGGGAAGGAGAATCTACTTTGGAATGGGAAGACACGCAACAAGCTGCTGACGGAATGAGTTTTTGCCCGCCGCTATACCGAAACCACTCGTCTTTTTATCAGGACGGCATCTTATGCGACCAACTTTACGCTCGGACTACTACCCTGTACGGAGAAAATATTCACCTGTCCTTTCAGCATCTGTTTGCACGTGTGGTATTCGATGTATCCAGCAAGCTGAACCGCCAGATAAGTCAGATAGAATTCACTCCTTCCCTATCCGTCGTCAACGTGATTCCCGAATCCGGGGAAGTCATTTGTCAGGACGCAGCGAACTCTCTACTTCTGGAAAGAAATGACCAGGGGGAATATGCATTTCTGGTTCCTCCTACTAATTTATCCATCGACATTCGCATCCATACAACCACAGGAGAATATTATGACAACAGACTGGAAACCTATTCGTTTTCTTCCGGACATGAATATACCTGTCCGATAAAATTAGCCGATGAAGAAATCGGAATCTCCACAGTGGAGGATTTTATCGCCTTTACGCACCTGATTAACGGAGAGGCATACGGGGAAAGGAGTCTGGAAGAATTTGGTGAAAAAACGGGAGAGAATATGACTTATTACCTATTGAATGACCTGACCTTTACAGAAGAAGAATCGGCTCAGGTACAAATGATTGGAAAATACGGAACGACAACCAGTTCCGTAAAAAGACTATTTGATGATGTTTTCGACGGAAAAGGGCACAGCCTGATAAACTTACAATTCAACACCCCAGTAGGAGGTTATTATTATGCCGGCCTTTTCAGCGGAATATCTACCACCGGAGCTGTAAAAAACCTAATTCTCGGACAAGCCGTATATAATAAAGAAAATGACACCAAAAATGCGGCATTTCTAGCTGGTATAAATCGAGGAGAAATCAACAATTGTATGCTCCAAAACTGTACCGTTGAAATCATCCGGGATGACAGCGATTTCGGAAACCTGGCAAACTGGAACGAAGGAATCATTATCAATTGCCATGTAGATAACGTAAGACTAAAAAATGAGATTCCACAAGGAAACGCCCTCACACGATATAACCAAGGTGGGAAAATCATCAACTGCGCAGTCACCAACTGCAATTTCAGTAAAGCTAAAAACAGAAGCGGTCTCATCTGCAGTATCACTAAAAACGGAGAAATTCTGAACTGCTATCTTAAAGGAAACACAAGTAAGAATCATGCCATCTGCCTGCAAGCCACCGATTCCAATATCCGCTGTTGCTACTATGACAGTTCCTCCAAAGTTCCGATAGGAAACCTCTCAACAATCTCTCCCTCCGACTCCATCATGAAATACGTCAGCACCGACGAAGAGAAAGGAATCCTGCCGACCATACTCAACCAATGGATACTCGACAGCGGAAAGCGGCTCTTCCCCCATCTTACCTTCTTGTCGTGGGAGAAAGGAGAAACACTACCCGCCATCCTGGTATCCCCATAATTTTTCTAAAAATAAAAAGAAGGTATTCATAAATATTGTATTTTTGCGCCAAATGCAAAAATTGAAACCATGAACAATAAAAAATTTATCATCACCATCATTATATTGGCTGTGATTGTAGCAGCAGTATCTTTCTTTGCCGTAAATGAAGCCCGTAAGAACAAAGAAATGAGTCAGCTCTTTGCGGTGGAAAAACAAGAGATGGAAAATGAATACAGCACATTTGCTACCCAATACGACGAATTGCAGATTCAGATAAATAATGACTCCTTGCGTGAAAAGCTGGAAAGCGAAAAGCTGAAAACCCAGCGCCTGTTAGAGGAACTGCGTCAGGTGAAAACCAGCGATGCAGCTGAAATCATGCGACTGAAAAAAGAATTGAAAACCGTACGTGCCGTATTGAGAAGCTACGTAATGCAGATAGACTCCCTGAACAAAATCAATGCTGCCTTGATGCAAGAAAATCAGGAAGTAAAGAGCAAATACAGTGCTGCTACCGCACAGATTTCCAACCTGTCACAAGAGACTAAGAGCCTGAATGAAAAAGTATCACTGGCTGCCCAGCTGGATGCCACCAACATTCGGGTACAGACACTGAACAAAAGAGGACGCGATACGGAACGTGTAAAGAATATCAAGAAGATTGCGATTTCATTCACCATCGTGAAGAACATTACGGCACAGACGGGTAACAAGACCCTTTATGTACGTATTGCCAAACCGGACAACGAAGTGCTGACCAAGAGTCCGAGCAACCAGTTCAAGTTTGAAGACCGCAACATCAGCTATTCTATCAAGAAATACATTGAATACACGGGTGAAGAACAGACTGTCACAGTATACTGGGACGTAGAAGAATTCTTGTCGGCCGGTACATACCACGTGTATATATTCGCCGACGGCAGCATGATTGGTCAGGGTTCATTCCGTATGAAATAATTTTCAGAAAACATGAAAAAGCACATCAGTCACCTGATATACGGTTGGCTTGCACTAATGGGCCTGCTATCTTCCTGCGGAGAAGACCGCTCGGGAGAATACTATGCCCTGATTGCCACCAAGACATGGATTTACGAGGTGATGCAGGAAAACTATCTTTTTTATGAAGATATTCCGGCAGAAGAAAAACTGGACTTTTTCAAGAAGCCGGCTGAGTTTCTTACTTCAGCCGCATCCTCCAAAGACCAGAAAAACGGGTATGTGTTTTCTCATGTAGACTCCGTATTTACTACCTCGCGTGCCACCAGCACTTATCCCTGCTTCGGTTTTGAAGCGGCCTTGGTACGTACTGAAGGAGGAACAAATGCACTGAGAGTATTGTACACACAACCTAACTCGCCAGCAGAAGAAGCCGGACTGAAACGAGGCGACTGGATTATTGCCGTAGACAACCAGAAAGTATCCACAAGTGATTATTC
>UMCL01032584.1_pt1 | contig 19116 bp, 20 predicted proteins | sample 1964221 | NCBI WGS metagenome assembly UMCL01 (sample SAMEA4835967, study PRJEB28245) | human gut metagenome | biome: gut microbiome; material: fecal sample | place: Denmark | collected 2008
TGCCATTTTTCGACACTGCAAAGTTACCGATTACACCTTGATAAACGGGATTGTCTTTGTATATAGGTTTCAGTGTTTTCAGTATGTGGTATTTTCCTGATTTTTGTGCTTTGTATAGACAACAATAGCCGTTGTTGGATTCATACCATAGCGTAATGTTGGTAAAAGATGAGGTAATCACCGGTTTTATATCGGTAATGATACCTGAATTTGAATTTAGTAAGGTCATATTGTTATTATTCCAGGAGTTGAATTGATGTTAAGCCGGTTTGATAACCTATAGCGTAATTTATCGGTTCGGAAAAAGAAGTTGGTGTAATTCTTCTGCATAAATTTGTTAGGATCAAAGGTTGGTGTAAATAGAAATGTTCAACTTGGAAAGAGTCTCCTTTATTTATTTGTGTGTTAAAAGATTCGATGACAGAGAATGTTGAATTCCCTTGATATTCTATCGTACATTGGCGATCCGGGTTCCATGCTATTTTCAATCTTTTTCCCGGTTGCAGATTTGCAGAATGGATCGTTTCGCTTGTAAAAAAGTAAGATTCGGTTATCGTGGGTGAAGATTGGCAAAATGCATCCCAATCGGGGTAACCTATGTAACGAGCCAAGGTGGATAGAGACGAATACCGGGGCATGTGAGAGGAGGATACGTATCCCCAAAGTCGTTTTAGGGTGGAAGGACTGATTTGTTCGCGGATGTTTTCGTGAATCAAATAAGATAGCCGATCGAAATCGACGGGAGATCTCATGGTACGTCCTGCCTTTTTTTCGATTGCCTGCTTCAGTTTTTCTATATCTTTCAAAGTGTCCATAGATATATTGAATTTTGCCCAAAAATACTATAAAAAGAAGTCTTGTCCGCAAATGAAACAAATTGAATTGTTTTGAATCAATTTGAACTTTTGAAATGATAAAGTTACCCTGTTATTTTGTCAATGTTTAAAGTTCTTTTGAAGAAGGGAAAGGGGTAGAAGGGAAAAAGTCGGAAAAAGGACAATTAAAAATGATAGATAATTCGTTGATATGGTTAAGATTGTATTTTGCCCGTTGGTTGGGATTTTCAACATCCCCGATAAATCCCCGGGAAACTCCCAGACAATATGCCAAAGTAGCCTGGGACATTTTCTGCGCCAATCTTTTTTCTCTGACTTTATCGATTACATATTGCTCAATAGGAGTCTTCATTTTGTATAATTTAAATTTCAAGATTAACAAAATGACAAAACACTTTGCACATATATGTATGTGTATTATATTTGCGAAAAAAATAGAAGTAAAATGGACGGTTTAAATTGTTTCAAGCAACTATTTCCCAATGATGATGAATTAGTTGATTACGTGATACGAAATACCCTTTTCTTTAAAAAAGATATTGTATTTCAGCAAGCTAGAGTGTACAGACAGGCTATTCGAATGGGAGAAGCAATTCCGGTTCGTTATACTTCGAAAGGAGCTTTTTTCCGACAACATGAAGTGAAAACGACGACACCTCGTTTCCGAAACAAGAAAGAAGCTGTTTTATTCACGAAAGATTCGGCTAATGCTGTTTTTCACAAGGATACGAAAATCCGGGTTTGTTTTGATCCGGATGGTAATTATTATCCCAAAAAAGAAATTTTGAAATATACGGGACATCGTGTCAGTTGGGGGAGTACAAGTTCTGTTGTGAATTATAATATCGCTCATATTTGGGGTAAAACGGATAATCCGCTTTTCTTTTCCCTGTTGTGGAATTATGCCTTAATTCCTTGTCATTGTACATTTTTGACAGATAAGAAGGAGGAGAACGACGTTGTAATGAAAAATATCAAAAATTTACTGAAAGCTATTAGTATAGAATTGTATGATCCTAACCGGATTATGGATTGGAATCAAGATGTATTATCTATCGATGACTATCCGGTTATGGAATACTTGCAAAAAGGTAGGAAATGGATAATTAATAAAAATATAAATTTTTTAGAATCAATAATTTGATTGAAATGGAAGATGGTAAGATTAATGTGAAAAATATAGAGCAGGTATTAGAAGTTATTTGTAGAATCATATATAAATTGCTGAAAGTCTTGTTTCAAGGCGTGACGTTCACAATCGAAAAGTTGTGGGAAACATTTAATGAAAAAAAATCTCTTAAAGACGAGAATTAAGGATATATAGAACAAAGTTGTATTATAATGAAGTCGATTGGAGCTATTTCAAGTTTGTTCACACTTCCTTCGAAAGAGGTTTGGAACATTGAAAATGGATTGAATTGGGCGTATAACCAAACCTTACGGACGGATATGCCTTGCGGATTATGTAATGCATTGGAATTGGCTGATGAGTATCGTATGAATTATTCTTCCATCATGGAAGCAAGCGATAAATTAATAAAAGACCAGTTATTGAAGATCGGAGGAACAGGACTTCTCATTTCATTGGGAACGTTATTTAACCCTGTGGGTATTCCTGTGAGTATGGGTATTTCCTGGATGTTGCAATTACGGTTGATTAACTCTCTTGCTTACTTGGGCGGTTACGATTTAAACAGTGAAAATGTTCGTACCCTTGCTTTTGTTCTTTTATTGGGTAAAAGAGCAGAGGACTTTTTTCTTGAAAAGATTATAGGAGCTGGAGCGCTCGGCGTTATGAAAGAAGGTTCCAAGAGCATTATGAAAAAGCTTATTCCGCAGTTCACTTCCCAAATAACAATAAAAGGAGGGATTAAGGTCGTTCCGATCCTTAGCGGAATTGTCGGGACATCCGTGGATGTGTTGATGACGCATGCTATAGCTAAAGTGGCAAAACAAACCTTTTTAAAAACGACGATAAAATGTGAGAGTTTCGTCAGGATGGAAGAGGAACGGATAAAACTTCTAATCAACATGGGGATAGTGGATATGTATTTTTGTAACGAAGAGAAGACATTGATACTTGAGATAATAAAAAATTCAAGCATTCCGGATAGTAAAAAGGATGTGTTCTGTAGGGACATTGAAAACAGTCCTTCGAAACTGTATTCTATCGATTATACACTTTTCAGGAAAGAAAAGTTTTATGGGGTAAATTTAATGACCGGTTTACTCTCTATTGCCTTGGCAGATGGTTTTATTCATCCTGCCGAGAAGATATATTTAGAGGAAATTGCAAAAGAATTGCATATTTCAACGGATGAGTTTTCATCAATCCTGGAGACGTGTCACATAAAACAAGACTGATATAGTTTAATAGATATGCATCGATTTAATGTTTAATTCTTAAGTTTTTAAAATTATGCCGACTTATAAATTGATAGCTTCGCGTAACATGGGAAAAATTACAAAAGGTTATGTGTTACAAGTAGTTTCGCACTGTTCTTCCAATCCTGCTCCAGAGGAAATAAGAAATATTTTGAAAACTTTAGGATTTACGGATAGGACTACATTAAGTTATGCTTCTTCGGGTAATTGGATAGTCGAAAAGATTGGTTGATACCGTTTATAATTTGAATCAAATAAAATGAATGAAAAAACAGAGATAGGCGCAGAGGAAAAATGAGAGAATAGGATTCTACAAGAAGAGCCGGAGGTTATAGTTTATGAATTGGAATACACGAAGTCTTTGAAATTGAAAGAGATAATGGCGAATGATAATGAAAAATTAATTCCTTTATTTTTTCCTTGTTATTTAGTAGCGATTGGCATTATTACTTTAACCGGAATCAGTTTGATCGATCCTGCTTTGTTAGAGAGTGCCAATTGGAAGCAAAATACCATTTGGAGTGCCTTGCTTTTTTTCGGCTTATTGCCTCCGTATATGCGTTCAACGAAAGGTGTATGGTTGATCATGGGGTATATATTGGCTTTTTTCCTTTTTGGTGGAGGGAATGTTTTCGGAACGGTTCAGTTGATCCTATCCATATTTAAAATCTTTTTGCCTGTATTTATTCTTTTTCAAATGGTCAGACTTTGGGGAGAAGTGAGGAAATATGGAAAATGGGTGTTGCTGTTTCCGGTCATTGCTTTGATATTTACATTGTTGCTTCTGTCGATAGAAGACCGCAATATATTCCAAAGTACTTGGACTTCATTGACTAATTGGTCTTGGGATATGTATCGGAGTGACGATGGTTTCCACATTTATTTGGGATGTATAGGGATATTGGCAGGAATTACGGAATTTTTGATCGTTAGAAAATACATGGAAAATTAATCATATTGTTTATGTTACTAAGACTTGGAATTGTAGTTGTAGCTGTTTTACTTGCTATTTTTTTCCTCAATTCGTTGTTGGAGATAATTATTTCAATCCTGATGATTGGAATTGGTATATTGGTTTTGGCTGTATTGGGGGGGATCATCTTTTCATCTACTGAGCAACTGGATGACTACCGGAAATATTTTCAGATGAAAATAAAAGAACTTAAACTGAAATTAAGAATAAAATCAATGGAATAATTATGGAACTTCTTAAGAAGATAGTGTATAGCTTGAATTTAAGTTTATATGTTTTAATTGCTTTTATGGTTGGAATATTTCTTAAACAGTGGTTGTTGGGAGGTATTATTTTTTTGAGTTCCGGGGTGTTTATTATCGGGTATAAATTGAGTGAATCTATGATGGTTTCTCGCCGGGATCGTTATCGTAATAGCGAGTGGGGACTGTTGTGTAGAAAATTGATGTGGGCTAATAATGGAGTTTTAATGACTGCCGCTCTCCTTGTGATTATTGTAGTGTGGTCAGGTAATGAACAGATTGCAGGTCTTTTTACAGGAGAATAGTTTACGTGAATGTGTTAGGATTAAAGAGAATAAATAACTAATTATTATTAATTATGAGGAAATTATTGTTTTTATTTACGATGTTGGCTTTTTTTATAACTTGTAGTGATGATGACGACAAAGATAATGAGTTACCCATTAAAGGACTTGAGATTCCCAAGTTCGAGAATCCTGTAAAACCGGGCGAATCAATCACGATTAAAGGTGCGGGTTTTACTGATGCTAGTGAAATTTGGTTTAGACAAATCATTTCTAAAACAGCAGGGAACGGTGATGTTAAAGCTGTCGTTACTGATGTCAATTCAACTGGTATTACTTTTACAACTCCGGAAGTTTATGGTAATCAATCCGTGCTTTTGAAAGAAAATAGTAAAGAATATGAACTTGGGGAAATGACTTTTGAGGAAAAAAGTAGTGATGTTGAAATCCTGCCGAAAAAAATCAGTAAAATAATTGAATCTTTTGAAGATGAGGATGCACTTAAGGGTATAGGAAAAAATATCTATGAATTTTCTTATGATGACAAAGGACGAATTGTATCTTTAAAGGTGACCGAAGACGGAGAAACAGAACCTTATATGTCAACATGTACCTATTCTTCTAACCAATTGATAATTAAAGAAATTGGAGGTAATAAACAGACCGAAACATATACGTTAGAAAACGGGAAAGCCAAGCATTACAAAAAGACCTATCCCATTTATGAAGAATTCGATGAATTTGCCTTCGAATATGGGGGAGATTATTTAAGTCAAATAAAAGGTATTATTGAAAGTGAATATCCGACCACGGAAAATTTTATTTACGTTGGAGGCAAATTGACTCAATATAAATGGATAGATGAGGAATTTGATAATGTATATGCGTTGCTTGATTTTACATATGATCAACAACTTAACAATTTGAATTTAGACTTGTTTGGAATAATTCTTGCGGATTACTTTGAAAATATTGAAGACCTTTTCCTTTATGATATTACCGGAAAACGTTCTGTTTATCTGCCAGAGAAAGTAAAAGTAAGTGGGATAGATGATGAAGATGGAAAATACGAATATTCAGTTTCTTTTAAATATGAAGTAAAAGATAATTACATTACCAAAGCCATTATAGATGAAGATGGGGAAAAATATGAATATGAAATTTTCTATGAAAATTGATTCTTGACCAAACAACCCTCCGGAAACTGATCATCTGTCTTTATTGTGTGTATAAGCGGCTGGTTAGAGCCGCTTATTTTCGTTTCATGTTTCACAAATATGTATAATTAAAAATCCACTCATCTGATTTTTAGATGATTGGATTTTATTTTTGTGGTCCCACTTGGGCTTGAACCAAGGACTCCCTGATTATGAGTCAGGTGCTCTAACCAACTGAGCTATGGGACCTGCATTTTTCATGCACCAAAAAACCGCGAATCTTTTGACGGGTGCAAATATAGGGATAAATTTCTGTTTTATACAAAAGATGTAGGAAAAAAATGTTATTTTCGTTGGATGGAAATGGCTTGGTCGGTGGGTTGGAATGTTTTATCGGGTAGATTTAGAGAACTATGAAAATTTGTTTGCTGGTTATTGGGAAAACAGATGCGGATTATATTCGGGCGGGAATTGAAGAATACGAAAAACGGTTGAGGAAATATGTGGGGTATGAGATGAAAGTCTTGCCGGATGTCAAGAATACCAAACATATGAGTGAGGCATTGCAAAAGGAGAAAGAAGGTTTGTTGCTATTGGAACAATTCTTGCCGACCGATTATGTGATTTTGCTGGATGAACGGGGAAAACAGTACGGTTCCGGCGAATTTTCTGTTTTTCTGGCACAAAAGATGCTGAATGGGATAAAGCGGTTGGTTTTTGTGATCGGAGGGCCTTATGGTTTTTCGGAAGCGGTCTATCGAAAGGCTGATGAGCTGCTGTCTTTATCGAAAATGACTTTCTCGCATCAGATGGTCCGGATGATTTTTGCCGAGCAGATTTATCGGGCGATGACCATTATGAAGGGAGAGCCTTATCATCATGAATAAAACCGGGAAGTAGAATAAATGAGCATATGAAGCGGAAGGCGTTTATCGTTTTGTTTGGTGCTGTGTTGTTGCTGATGGCGACAGCGCTGACGGAATATCTTTTCTATCGGCAGGATGAGAATACCTGGGTGGAACGCTTCGAAAGCCGTTTGCATGAACAGGAACGCAAAGCGGATCATTTATTGGCGACTTTTAGAGACAGCGTAGATATCGACTCCGAGGAATGGGAGGAGGATCTTATCTTTGTCGGGATTCGGGAGGGCAGGGTTTTCTTTTGGACGAACGAAATTATCGGAGATCGGCATTTATCCGAATTGCTGACCAGTGGGAGAAATTTTACGAAGATTGGAAATACCTATTACGAAATCCGGAGGAAAAGATATAAAGATATCGATTATTATGCCTTATTGCGGATCAAAGACGACTATCCCTATACCGGTAAATACATTAAAAATAATTTCGGAAAGTTTCTGAATATTAGTGAAGAGAATATCGGGCAGGTGGAAATCTCTACAGTCACCGTCGAACAGGGACATTTGATCACCGATAAGGATGGTATGGGCTTGTTTTTTATCGTTTATGGCGATCATTACAAAGAACGGGCTTCCAATTATCTGTTGCTTTCTTTCTATCTGCTGTTTTTCCTGAGTTTGTTTTATGTGTACGACCTGGTATTGAAACATACGGATTGCTGGAAAAGACAACTCCTTTATTTTGCCGGATTTATATTACTTCTGGCTGGCTTGCGCTATTTTATGCAAGTCTTTCGTCTGCCTTCTATCATTTATCGCCTGCCGATTTTCGATGAGACATTTTCTAAAAAAATATTCATTACTTCTATCGGTGATTTATTATTGATCACCTTCTGTATTTTTCAGGTTTGTTATATCACTTTGTCGAATATCCGGATTAATTACCAGGATGAGAAACTGTTGCATTATCGTTACCTTTTCACAGGTGGGATTATTTTTCTGATTTTTCTATATGTCGATTTCTTCAATTTTTCTATCGATCTGGTGGTGGAAAATATGGATATTCATTTGAATATCGCGCAGTTGGTACATGTGGGGCTCTCTTCTATTCTTTCGTTTGTCGCGATTATTATGGGAGGATTGGTGATTGTGATCACTATCTATGGCGCTGTTTCTGTTTTCTGGCACATGATGTCGTTCATAACGGTGATTAAAGTCGTCACTTATATGTGTGTCCTGTTGAGTCTGGTCAGTTATATGTTCAGTTTATATACGAACTTCTGGGATTGTTTTTTTATCTGGATCGTTACGGTTTTACTGGCTATTAACAGGTATTTATTGAAGCGGGATATACAAAGAAGTATTTATATCCTTGTCATATTTTTATTGTCTATCTATGTGGTGATGGTGACTAAAAAATATGAAAGCTATAAAGAACAACGCCAGCGCATGAACTATGCCACCGAGCTGATAGAAGAAAGGGATTATAATTTCGAAAAGCGGTTGGTGGAGATCGATCGGGCCATACGCGGTTCGGAGGAACTGAAAGGATGGATCGAGGTTGGTGAGGAACAGGAGGCAGAAGCTTTGTTGAGTGGAGAGCTATTGGATTTGAGAGGATATAATTATTCTTGCGAAATCACTTTTTGCCGTGCCGGTGACAGTCTTTGGCTGACCGATACCCGCGAACAATGGGGATGCCGGGAGTATTTCGAATGGATTATACATAAAAACGGGCACCGGATCGACGACTCCGGTTTCTATTCCATCGGTGTTTTCGATGGATATGTCACTTATATCGGGCGATATCGTTTCGGGGAAGTCAATCTTTATCTCCGTTTCGATGCAGTTAAGGATGACGAAGGCGTAGGGTATCCGCAAATCCTGTCCCGTAAATCTGCCGATGGGAAAGAGGACGGTTATTTTTACTCTTATGCTAAATATAGCTACGGGGAGTTGGTGTCTTCTTCGGGAAATTTTGTGTATTATAAAAAATTATCGGCATTCGGTAAAGATGCCCGTAATTTCGACCTGTTCAATAAAGACAAATATTCGCATATGCTGATTCCTGTGGACAACAATAGTACTTTGGTCATCAGTTTGCATGAGAATACTTTCGCTCTTTATTACATGAATGTGTTGTATGCTTTCTTCGTTTGTATATTGATTTCTTCCTATGGTTTGTTTTTTAATGTCAACCGGAATATCAATTTCAGGCGAGGTACATTGAGGGCCCGGATAAAAAACAGTATTATATCTTTGATTTTTATCCTTTTTGTTATCCTGACAGCCTTGAGTATTTATATGAATACTGTGAGTTTTAAAGGGCGGCATAATGCTAAGGCGATCGAATTGCTGAAATATGTTAATAAAGAATTGGAACGCCTGCCTTGTGTGGATGCCCGTAAATGTCCCGAAGTTACGGTCCGGCTATCCGATATGTCCGAGTTATTGCTGATCGATATCAATATTTACTCCAGACAAGGGAAATTGATAGCTACTTCGCGCCCGGAAATTTTTGAATATGGATTCGAGGGTACTTTGGTTGATCCCGAAGCCTTGAAACAGATCGAAAAGCTCGGGGTGACCAGTTATATCGCAAACGGGAAAGTGGGCGAACTGACTTATATGTCGGCTTATATGCCGCTGGTATTGGACAATGGAAAATCCTATATACTGAATATTCCTTATTTCGCTCAAAATGATGAACTGAATCTGGATATTATTATTATGGTAGTCATCATGGTGAATATTGCTATTGTGATGATGGTCTTGGCCTTTATTTTATCCGGTTTGGTGGCGGAACGTGTTACCCGGCCTTTACAGATGCTGAACGATAAATTGAAGAAAATGCATGTCGGAGGGAAAAATGAGAAAATTGTTTATAACCATGCCGATGAAGTCGGCCGCTTGGTGGAAGAATATAACAATATGGTGGATAAGCTGGATGAAAGTATTGTGCAGCTGGCAAAATCGGAAAGAGAGAGTGCTTGGCGTGAAATGGCGCGGCAGATTGCTCATGAAATTAAAAATCCGCTGACTCCGATGAAGTTGAATATCCAGTTTATGCTGCGTTCTTTGCAGATGGAAGATACGGAGAAGTTTAAGGAACGTTTCAGAGCCGTTTCCGGCATGTTGATCGAGCAAATCGATAATATGGCTGCCATTGCTTCTGCTTTCTCTGATTTTGCCAAGATGTCCGAGGCACATAATGAGACTTTCGAAGTAGATGAGTTGGTGCGCAACTGCTCGTTGCTTTTCAAAAATAATACAGAAGAATTGGAATGTGATGTGGAGGAAGGGATCCGGATATTGGCCGACAGGGAACAGATGAGGCGGGTGTTGATCAACCTGTTGAAAAACGCAGAACAGAGTATCCCCGAAGACCGGCAGGGAGTTATCAGGATCACAGTCCGTAAAAAAGAGGGGAAAGTGGAAATCCGTATCCGCGATAATGGGCAAGGCATACCGGAAAATCTTCGGGAGAAAATCTTTCAGCCGAATTTTACCACCAAATCCAGTGGCATGGGATTGGGGTTGGCTATCTGTAAACGGATTATCGAAAGTATGGGCGGAGAGATCGGTTTTGTGAGCGAAGTAGGGATCGGTACGGAATTTTTCATTATATTGGATATTGTAAGAGCATAATTTCAAATTGGTATCGTCTATGATTTGGGTGTGGATTTTGATTGGATTTGTCGTGGGGGAAGGGAGTATAGCCGGAGTGTGGTATTGGATGAAGAAAAAACGGAAACGGCAAAAGGAAGTTCAGGATAAAGGTAGGGTAGTGATTCCGCTCCGGGATATGGTACAGTTGGCTAATATCAATACGGCGATGGATGTCGGTTATCTGATGCTGGAGTATAAAATAAATCTGAAAATTCCTGAGTTTTATGACAAGTATATGAATCTGGTCAAGAAGCAGAAAGAATTGTATTTTAGGGAACTGATCGAGATTTTTAGTCACAATAAAAAAGAATATGTCCGGGATTTATTGGATAAATACGCCGGATTTTCTACTCAGGATGTGTTGTTATTACTGATGTGTGAAATGCAGTTGGATAATAAAACCATGGCCCGGATTATGGGGCTGACTTTGGAAACCCTGAAAAAACGCAAGACCCGGATGCGGATAAAAATGCGGACGGCTTCTCCTGTCACTTTATAGGCAGGAGTTGCCGGATACGGGTTGCGATGGTTTCCGGGCGGATATCTACCATACATTGCTGGTAAACACCTTTTTTACATTTCCCGCTTCCATCTTTCGTACATGGCCGGCACGACAAGGCGGTCTCGAATATCTCGGCGGTCGGACCGGTGGGAAAACCGAAAGCGGTCGGGCCGATAAGGGCCAGAGTCGGGATTCGGAAGAGATCGGCGGCATGCATGAAACCGGTGTCGGCACTGACGACGATATGGGAACGGTGAATTAGGTAGCAGGATTCCAATAAGGTTGTTTTACCTGCCAGGTTTTCTACCCGTTCAGGAGCTTCGGTCCTGATTTCTTCGCAGAAGGTATCGCCCGGACCCGCCAGGATCAGAAAGTGGTATTCCGATAGTAAGGTGATCAGCTTTTTCCAATGTTCGACCGGCCATCTTTTCTTTATCCAGTTGGCAGAAGGGACAAGGGTAATCGTATGGGCCTGTATACGGGAATTCAGCTTTTCCGGGAAATTTTCCGGGAAATACCAGTCGTCGTAAGTATCCGGGAAACGGTCGATCCCCCATTTTAAAAGTGGTTTCCGGTAAGAAACGACACCCCGGAAAGGCCAGGGAAACCGATTGATACCCCAATTGAAAAGTAAAAACCTTTTCCAGCGTTCTTTGCTACGCAGGGTGAAATGCGGACCTTTGCTCCACCAGGGTAATAATTTTAGTCTTAAGATATTAGACCGGATATTACTATGGGCGTCATAAATATAATCGTAATGCTCCTCCCGGAGTTGCCGGGCGATTTTTAACAGGCCTTTAAGGCCGAGTGCTTTATCGAAAGCCCATATTTTACCGATGCGCTTGTCCATGGCCAGGAAAGAAGACATATCTTTTCGGGCGATCCAATGGATTTCTGCATCGGGAAAGTGTTCTCGGATACCGTCGATGATTCCCATACATTGAATGATATCGCCTATCGAGCTAAAACGGATGATCAGAAATTTGGGCATAGTTAATCGTTATTAAGAATGAGCGAACATAAAGTACGGATGCCGGTTTCCAGTGCAGTTAAGTCCGGGAAGAATTCGGGTGTATGCAGTTTCCCCGCCGGGTGGGTAGTCGAACTTACGCCCAAGCGGATGAATGTTGCAGGGAGGAGCTGACTGTAACGGGCGAAATCTTCTGTGGTCATGCGCCGGCCCAACCGGATTACCTGCTTTTCTCCGAATTCTGTTTTTAATATGCCGATCGCTTGCTCTGCTTTTTCCGGTTGGTTATAGAGGCAGGGATAGCCATCGGTTATTTCTATCGCCGGTTGGGCTCCCATACTTTCGGCAATAGCTGTGGTTATCCGGCGGATACGGGTTTTAGCCTCCTGGCGCCAGGTTTCGTCGAAAGTGCGGAAAGTCCCTTCTAGCCGGACTTCTTTGGGGATGATGTTCATCATGCTGTGGCATCTGAAATTACCGAAAGTCAGGACGGTAGGAAGGAAGGGGGAGGCATTCCGGCTGGTAATCTGCTGGAGAGCCACGACGATATGGGAAGCGATCAGGATCAGGTCTGTCGAGTGGTCGGGTAAGGCCGCGTGTCCGCCCGGACCTTGCAAGGTGATGGATATCTCATCTCCCGAGGCCATATATTGACCCGGACAGATACCGAGTTGGCCGACCGGAAGGTCCGGTTCTGCATGTAAAGCGATGATCCACTCCGGAAGGTGGGTTTGAAAAAAAACATTTCCGATGATATCCCGGGCTCCGCCGGGCAAAACCTCTTCTCCGTGTTGGAAGATGAACATCAGGTTAAAGGGCAGTGACCGGGTGGCCAGTATTTCTGCCGTTCCCAATAAGACGGCCGTGTGCAGATCGTGCCCACAGGCATGCATAATGCCCGGCTTACGGGAAATAAGAGGATGATCTTCCTTTTCGGAGATCGGCAGGGCGTCGAAGTCTGCCCGTAAGGCAATTGTCCGGGAAGTGTCTCTACCGGGCAGAAAACCGATGATCCCTGTCGGGCCTGCATCGGTATATTGAATTTGCAGCCGATCGAGAATACGGCGGATATAGGCTGCAGTTTGTTCTTCTGCAAAGCTTAGTTCCGGATGTTCGTGCAAATAGGTATAATGCATTCGGGCATTCGTGAGCAGCTCAGGGGGTATATTTATCATAAAGCTTTATTTACAATTCAAACTATATTTTCAGGTGGTTTTGAGCTAACGAAGTTAAAATTTATTCTTGAATCATCGAAATCCTCGGTAAAAAGAATTATTTTCGTACTCCGAATTCATAAAAGAAAAGAGAATTTGATGTATGTATATTTTTGAGTGAGTGTATGTTGTTTTATGCTAATTTTTGTGATATGAAAGTGCTTTTATCGATTGTTTTTCTGTTTGCCTCTTTGGCAACTTTTTCGCAAGCAGTGATCAACTTCAGTAACCGGGCACATGATTTCGGGACGATTAAGGAAGTGAATGGAGCTGTTTCTTATGATTTTGAGTTTGTGAATGCCGGGACTGCTCCGATATTGATCAAAAATGTAGAATCTTCGTGTGGCTGTACTTCTCCGCAGTGGAGTAAACAACCGGTTTTACCCGGACAGAAAGGGTTTGTGAAGGCTACTTTCGATCCGAAAGACCGGCCGGGATTTTTCGATAAGACAATAACGGTATATTCGAATGCTAAACCGACCGTAGTGGAACTGAAGATTAAAGGTACAGTCGAGGGGAAAGCCCGGACAGTGCTCGATGATTATCCTTATGAGCTGGCTTCCGGTTTACGTTTGCCTTTGGAGCATATCTCTTTGATGAAAGTGCACAAAGGAGAGGTAAAAAGTATGTCTGTGGGAGTTTTCAACAATGCCGGTAAATCAGTTGCCGTTTCTTTTACGGACTTACCGGCTTATATTAAAATGGCTATCGAGCCTCAGCCTATTCCCGATAAAGGGAAAGCGACGATCAAGGCGGCCTATAATACGGCGATGAACGGTGAATATGGATTGAATAAAGAGCAGGTGACGATGGTGGTCGAGGGGAAAAAATACACCTTGCCGGTTTCGGTCTTCATCGAAGAAGACTTTAAAAATATCGATCCGGCGACAGCCCCTCGGATTGAAGCGGACAAACGATATCATAACTTCGGGCATACTCCTGCTGCTCAAGTGGTTTCCTGTACTTATCAGATAAAAAATACCGGCCAAACTCCTTTGACGATTCATCGTATATATTCCAACGATGAGCGGGTAACTGTCGAAATGACCCGGAAGGAACTGAAACCGGGAGAAGCGGCTGCTTTGAAGGTGAATACGAAATCAGGAGCCGATGCCGGGAAGGTGACTTGTTTAATCAGTGTGATTAGTAATGCACCTGCCAATCCTGAGTTGACTTTACGTTTTTACGGAAATATCGATTGAAATTATTAATATATTAGTTATGAGAAAACAAATCCCCAACCTGATCACTTGTATGAATGTTATTTCCGGTACGCTGGCTATCTTTCTGGCTATGTACGGACTGTTGACCGCTGCTGCTATCCTGATCCTGGTGGGGATGGTTTTCGATTTTTTCGACGGGATGACCGCCCGTCTGTTGCATGTCAAGTCGGAGATAGGGAAAGAACTCGATTCGCTGGCCGATATGGTCAGTTTCGGGGTTGCTCCTGCTATTCTGGCGTATTTTCTGATCGTTAGAGAATTACCGGGAGGTGATTTCCTGCATTTTGCCACCTGGACGCTGGGACAGCAGATTACAGCTGTCATGCCGGTCGTGATCGCTCCTTTCTCGGCTTACCGCTTGGCTAAATTTAATCTCGATGTACGTCAGGCCACTTCGTTTATCGGTATGCCTACGCCTGCTAATGCATTGTTTTGGGTATGCCTGGTTTTCGGAAGTTATTATACTCCGGAACTCTATATGACCTTGTTCGGAAAGCCGGGGGTATTGGCAAGCAGTGCCTTTATCCTGTCTATTCTTTTGATCAGTGAATTACCGATGTTTTCGTTGAAGATTTCGGGATTCGGCTGGCGGGAGAATAAGATTCGTTATTGCTATTTTATATGTTTGATTATATCGGCAGGTATTTGGGGAAAGGGGATTCTCATTTTTATCATCCCCCTATATATCCTTTTTTCTGTCGTAGAGGCTTTGATAAAAATTACCACTTCAAATCGTTGACCGGATCGTAGTCAACGTAGTCTTGCGAAGGGGAAATTACTTTGTTACAAGTGATTTTTCCGGATGCAGATGACTGAATAGCAGGAATGACCGGTTGTACGCCGGAACTATTCACATCCCGGTTCGGATCGGAAGCCGTGTGGAAGAAATCCAGTTGGGTAATGATGACGATACCTGCGATAGCTGTCGCTCCTAGAGCATATTTCAAAAGACGGTGCAGAATATTACCGGAAGATTCTAAATTGATATATTTGGGAATATCCGGGTTTTGGGTTGACCTGCTGGTACCCGATACGGCGGGTTTTATTTTATCGGATAAACCGACCTTCACCACTGGAAGTGGCTCCATTCCTAAGGTTTCTGCAAAAAAATTATGTTTTCCGGGTTCGAAAATGATATTAAAACGGCGGTCTGTAAAAAATACACCGATGTCTCCGAAAGCGATCCGTTGTCGTTGGTTTAGCCGAATTTTCAGGTCTTCGCAGAAAAGCATCAGCTGGGAAGTAGCCTTCTCATAGCTGATATTTTCTTTGCCGGCAATCCAACTGACCAACAATCCGTCATTGTGGGTCAGGTTACGGTTGAATAAAATATCCTTAGAGGGTGGGCAAATCAAACCACTCTCGTCGTCGATATAAGCACTTTTATAGTTGCAGATAAATCCCCCGAAGTCCGGAATGATTACGCAATCGTGTAAAAATAGCAAATCGGATATGTATTCAATAAATTTATGCATAGTACAAAAGTAAGAAAAAAACGGATATCCGCCAATAACCCGAAAAAATTAATTTCACCCTGTTGAAGCGACCAATTTTAATATTTTATTACTTACTTTGCATGAAATACAGAATAAAACAATAAATTTTTAGCCTTATGAAGATTTTTGTAACAGGGGGGACCGGCTATATCGGTTCGCATACCGTGGTGGAGTTGCAACAGAATGGATATGATGTCGTTATTGTGGATAATTTGTGTAATTCCAATATCGGCGTATTAGACGGAATTGAAAAGATTACAGGCATCCGGCCTGAGTTTGAACAGATCGATCTGACAGAAGGAGAACAGGTGCGCGATTTCTTTCGCCGGCATCAGGATATAAAAGCGGTTATCCATTTTGCCGCTTTGAAGGCTGTGGGCGAATCGGTGCAGAAACCTTTGGAATATTACCGGAATAACCTGAATTCATTAATGAACGTCATTGCCGGAATGCGTGAGTTCGGAGTAAAGAATCTCGTCTTCTCCTCTTCCTGTACGGTGTATGGACAAGCCGATGTTTTGCCGGTTACCGAACAAACACCCCGTAAACAAGCCGAATCTCCTTATGGAAATACAAAAGCGATGTGTGAAGATATTATGCGGGACTTTGCGAAAGTAGAGTCTGGCATGAACTTATTGGCACTGCGTTATTTCAATCCGATCGGTGCTCATCCTTCTGCTCTGATCGGGGAATTGCCTAACGGTGTACCGAATAACCTGATTCCTTTCCTGACCCAGACGGTGGCAGGTATCCGTCCGCAATTGAGTGTCTTCGGGGATGATTACAATACGCCCGACGGTTCTCCGATCCGGGATTATATCGATGTGGTCGATTTGGCGAAAGCTCACGTTGTGGCTATCCGGCGTTTACTCGACGGAAAAAATAAAGCCAATTACGAATATTTCAATATCGGAACAGGAAACGGGCTTTCGGTATTGGGTTTGATCAAAGCTTTTGAAAAAGCTACCGGCGAAAAAGTAAACTACAAAATCGTAGGACGACGGGCCGGAGATATCGAGAAAGTATGGGCAGATACTACCCTGGCTAATCAGGAATTGGGATGGAAAGCCGAAGTTCCTATCGAAGAAACTCTGGCCAATGCCTGGAAATGGCAACAAGCGTTGATGAAGAAATAAAAAGAAGGTAAAAATGGGGAAACGATCGTTTCCCTATTTTTATAACTGATAAAATTATTTTTTTGCCGGACTTTCCAGAATCTGATCGAAGAAGGTGGCGTAATTTTCGATGTATTCTTCCGGAGTGGTATATTCTGTCACCGGTTTACCGCTTTGTGTCGCATAAGCCTTTAGTTCCGGATCGACATTAGAGCTATTGAAAATAATTCCATCCGAATAATCGAAAGCCAGTTTATTGACGTTCGTATGGGTCGGTTCGCTCAGGATACGTACATCTTCCGAAGTAATATTTTCACTCAATACTTTCTTTTGAAAATCCTGGTCTAAGGTGCCACCGAACTGGTCATTATAGGTAGAATATACTACTTTAGAATGAGCGAATATCGGATCTTCGTTGTATTCCTTTTTCAGATACAGAGGCACTAAAGCGGTGAACCAGCCCTGGCAATAGATCAGGTCCGGAGCCCATCTTAATTTTTTTACCGTTTCGAATACTCCTCTGGTAAAAAAGATCGCCCGTTCGTCATTGTCCGGGAAGAAAGACCCTTTTTCATCGGTAATCACATGTTTCCGTTGAAAATAGTCTTCATTGTCGATAAAATATACCTGCATCCGGGCAGATTGGATAGAGGCTACCTTGATAATCAACGGGTGGTCTGTGTCATTGATGATCAAATTCATTCCCGACAGGCGAATCACTTCGTGAAGCTGGTTACGTCTTTCGTTAATACATCCATAACGCGGCATGAATGTCCTGATTTCTTTGCCTTTTTCCTGAATCCCCTGAGGTAAGTAACGGCCGATATGGGCCATTTCCGATTCAGGTAAATAAGGCATGATCTCTTGAGATATAAAAAGAATCTTTTTCTTCGCCATAACTACTTTTTCCCAAAAACCTTACAAAGGTAGTCATTTTTGTTCACAAATCAAAAAGCGTTTGGCTAAATTTGAATTTGTACTCTTTTGTAAATGAAAGAGAAGACGGTATTGTTTTTTTGTTTATATTTGGAAAAAGTAAAATAAATCATGGCAGCTCATAATGATTTGGGGCGGAAAGGAGAGGAGAAGGCGGTTGAATATTTGGTGCGGGAGGGGTATGTTGTTTTAGAACGCAACTGGAGGTTAAAACACCGGGAATTGGATGTTATTTGCCTGAAAGGGGATCTGTTGGTGGTTGTAGAGGTGAAAACCCGTGATTTGCCGGAAGAACATCCCGAGGAACTGTTGGATTACCGCAAGAGAAGAAATATCCGTATAGCGACGGATGCCTATATTAAAGCGAAAGGGATTCGGGCTGAGGTGCGCTTCGATTTGATTTTGGTGATCGGGCCTGATTTAAAGATTGAACATGTAAAGGAAGCGATTCAGGTGTTTGAATAGAAAGAATAACGATTTAATGAAGGATTCGTTAAAAAGATAAGGATTGGATTAGACTAATTTCAGTAATAATATAAAAAGAATGTGTTATGGCGACAATGAAAGCAAAATATTTGGGACAACTCCGCGTGGAGTGTGAACATGTGGCGAGCGGTACGAAGATGATGACCGACGCTCCGGTCGATAATTGTGGTAAAGGGGAAGCTTTTTCACCCACCGATTTGTGTGCTGCTGCTTTAGGTTCTTGTATATTGACTACCATGGGGATTTATGCCGGTCAGCATAACATCGATCTGGAAGGTACAGAGATGGAGATAACGAAGACTATGGGGACAGAGCCCCGGCGTATTGTAAGAATCGGAATCGATATTTTTATGCCTGCGAAAGCTTATTCTGCCAAAGACCGGATTGTTTTGGAGCGGGTGGCACAGACTTGTCCCGTTTATTATAGTCTGAACGAACATTTGGAAAAGTCGGTTCGTTTTCATTGGTCGGTATAGTTGTTGAGTCGTCGGCTCGATTATTCAAATAAGTAAACGTATGGTTTTTGTGACAGGTGCAACCGGATTATTGGGTAGCCATTTATTGTATTTTTTGGCTGTTTCAGGCCATTCGGTTTCGGCATTGCGTAGAAAACAGAGCCGGCTGGAAGATTCCCGGGCTGTATTTTTACAGTATCCTGATGGTGAAAAATATTGGAACACGATCAATTGGGTCGAAGGGGATGTGGTGCAAAAGGAGGGGCTGGCCGAATATGTCCGGCGGGCTGACTATGTTTATCACTGTGCTGCTG
>UMCL01001027.1_pt1 | contig 18740 bp, 18 predicted proteins | sample 1964221 | NCBI WGS metagenome assembly UMCL01 (sample SAMEA4835967, study PRJEB28245) | human gut metagenome | biome: gut microbiome; material: fecal sample | place: Denmark | collected 2008
ACTTGCACGGGACTGGTCATGGAGTCGGGCATTTCCTCAATGTCCACGAGGGACCACAAAACATACGCCTCGAAGAAAATCCCACGCCTCTCATGCCGGGCATGATTACCTCTAACGAACCGGGATTATACCGTACCGGCGAATATGGCATACGTTGTGAAAATTTAGTCTTGACAGTGCCCGATTACGAAAATGAATTCGGCATGTTTTACCGGTTCGAGACTCTTACCCTTTTCCCCTTCGATACCGAGGCTCTCGATATTCCCATCATGACCGAGAAAGAAATCGAGTGGCTCAACAGCTATCACGAAATGGTCTATGACCGATTAAGTCCGATGCTTGACGAGGAAGAGCAACAATGGTTACACCGCAAAACAACAGCAATTTAATCCAAGTTAAAATTATAAACTAATCATGGCACTTATAAAATCAGTACGGGGATTTACCCCGAAAGTCGGTAAAGACTGTTTCCTCGCCGATAATGCAGTTCTCATCGGCGATACCGTTATCGGCGACGAATGTAGTATCTGGTTCGGAGCCATCTTGCGAGGCGATGTCAATTCTATTCGTATCGGCAACCGGGTTAACATTCAAGACGGATCGGTATTGCATACTCTATACGAAAAATCCACCATCGAAATCGGCGACGACGTATCCATCGGACACAACGTTACCATACACGGAGCTACCATACACGACGGAGCCCTCGTAGGCATGGGCTCGGTAATTCTCGACCATGCTGTCGTAGGCGAAGGAGCCATCGTTGCCGCCGGATCGGTTGTGTTGAGCAAGACAGTCATCAAACCGGGTGAGCTTTGGGGCGGAACACCGGCCAAATTCATCAAAATGGTAGACCCCGAACAATCGAAAGAGATCAATCAAAAAATCGCCAAAAACTACCTGATGTATTCCAAGTGGTACGAGGAAGAATAGTCTTTCCGTAATATCATGCAAAGGGACTGCCGATTAGCAGTCCCTTTGTCTTTTGATAACACGGTACAATGATCGAAATAACCTATGGTTATAACCGATAACCACAAAGAAATCCCATATTCGAAATGAAATCTCTACCTTTGCGTCCGAAAAGGGAAACGACACCCGGAATGAACGTATATCGCATTCCGCATTAACTGTATCAAACGGCAAATTTTCCCCAACTCGATTATAAAAAAACAATTTAATTCATTTTGATATGTTCAGCGAAAAACAAGGAAATGTCCTCCACGGTATTCTGTTGATTGTACTTTTTTCATTCTCCGCCTTTTACATTGCAGAATTCCAATTTATAAAAAATCTATCACTCAGCCCCCTCATCGTAGGCATCATACTGGGTATGCTCTACGCCAACAGCCTGCGTAACCGATTGCCCGAGACATGGGTTCCGGGCATAAAATTCTGCTCGAAACAAGTACTTCGTGCCGGTATCGTCCTCTACGGATTCCGGTTGACCTTCCAAAGCGTTATCGCCATAGGAGCCTCGGCCATACTCATCGACGTGATTATCGTCACCTGCACCATTCTATTGGGTTTCTTGGTGGGGAAACTGTTGAAGATGGACAATGACCTCGCCCTGCTCACCGCCACAGGTAGCGCCATCTGTGGAGCCGCTGCTGTTTTGGGTGCAGAACCGGTAGTAAAAAGCGAACCCCATAAAACAGCAGTTGCTGTCTCGACGGTTGTCATTTTCGGTACGCTCTCGATGTTCATTTATCCCATTCTTTACCGAGCCGGAGTATTCGACCTCACACCCGAACAAATGGGACTCTACACAGGCTCTACCTTACACGAAGTAGCCCACGTGGTAGGGGCGGGTAACGCGATGGGGAAAGAGATTTCCGACTCGGCAATCATCGTAAAAATGATTCGAGTCATGCTCCTTGCCCCGGTTTTACTCATCATGAGTTTTGCCTTAGCCCGCCGAGCCGTAAAAGCAGTCAAAGGAGACAAAAATACAACCGTCACTCAGCGAGGAAAAATCACCATTCCCTGGTTCGCATTCGGTTTCCTTGCCGTTATCGGATTCAATTCGTTCGATTGGCTTCCCGTTCCAGTAGTAGACGGAATCAATAGCCTCGACACCTTTATGCTTACAATGGCTATGACAGCTTTGGGAGCCGAAACCAATTTCGAAAAATTCAAACAAGCAGGAGCCAAACCATTTCTTTTAGCGGCCATATTGTATATATGGCTGTTGGGAGGAGGTTATCTGCTCGTCAAATGGTTAGCATAAATCATAATCACATCAAACGACAACGGGCTGAATCGTAAATTTACCACCTCTCCCTACGGGCATTCCCCGGATTTCATCTATGATGAGCAGAAAGAGAGGAGCCCTGACTCTGTCATCTCCACTGCCGGTATTTTTTAACCCCTCCGTCTCTACGTGCCACCTCCCCTATATTTTGCGTTGCAAAACACAGAGGAGGAGGTTAACACCGATAGTGTCATACTAAACCCAATTCAATAGAAAATTCGAGGGAGTAGATTTGAATTTTAACGATGAATCTTTTATCGAATACTTCGTTCCTGTTCTCTTTGGAGAGAGGTTAAAAAAGATTTCATAAGATTTTCGATTGAGGGTTTAACCCCTTTGCCCGGCGGGCATTCCCCCTATTCACTTCGCAGCACAAGGGAGAAGGAGAATACCCTCAAAGTTCCAAAGAGATAAAAGGCTGTTCAAAGCGACACTTTCAATCCCCTCCCCCTACTCTCACAACATCATAGGACATTTCACATTCCACCTTTATTTTTTTGAAAAGTGACAATATCGATATTTAGAACAACGAATGATTACATATCGCTTTGGAGTGGGAATCTGAAACACCTCCCCTGTGTTTTGCAACGCAAAATATAGGGGAGGTGGCACGTAGAGATGGAGGGGTTGAAAACGACATCTCATCAGCCGGTTTATATCGGACATATCCCTGCACCCACCGTATTCCACAGCATTACAGGATGCTGTGGAAGCAGCGGTATAAGTGAGAGACCGAAGGAAAAGAAGTTTCGAGGAAAGGGGTTATAAAAAAGATACATCGACGAACCCACTATCGTTTAATATCTCTCCAAAAAAACTATTCTCAACTATTTAATTTTCTTTTTCACATTACCAGAAGAGGCTTTTCCCGGAACCAACTTGGTTCGGGTTCTATTCTTACTTTTTTCCTCTCCTTCCTTCACGACTTTTTTCGGAGCATAAGTCTTCGGCTTTCTTCCTTGATGCGAAGCCTCATCGGACTTCTTCACCATCGAATTTTTGGAACGACGATTCGGACGAAGTTCCTCCTGTCCACTGGCAAATCTCTCTCGGCCCCCTCGTTGCTTCTTTTCAACCTCGGGATTTTCAGCTCCCGATAGTTTCTCTTTACGAGAAGAACCGTAACGGCGCAATTTATACTCCCGCTGTTCCATAGGGATAAAATGCAACGGTTCCCCGTCTATTTTCACTTTATCGCCTTCGGCCACCCGGCTACCCAACGTAGCCAACTCGCCGTTGATAGTCACCCGCTCATCGGCAATCATTTTATCGGCTTCCCGACGGGAACAAAATCCCGAATCACTAATGTACTTATTGACCCGAATACCCGATCGTATCACTTTCTTTACCATAATCAAAACTCTATATTTTATCCCAACACTATATGCTCAGCCTCTACCGGCTCATTCAAAAACAGGGTCGCTGCCTCGGAAAACTTTCGAGGCGATTCCGTCGTCAGATAGCGGCAACCGCCCTCTTTCGAGCAACGACTCTCTATCTCGGGATGCCGTTTCAAGTAATCGTCCAACCTGTCGGTCACCAAAGGACCTTGCAAGACTACCGAAATAGACGGAGGAAGATAGGCCCTAATTTTGTCGAGTAACAACGGATAATGGGTACACCCCAATACTATCGTATCAATTTCATCGGACTGCGACAAAAGTTCGTCGATATATTTCTTAACAAAATAATCGGCTCCCCTCCCTTGTGCTTCGTTGTTCTCCACCAACGGAACCCACATGGGACATGACTGTCCGTATACCACGAATTCGGGATACATCTTCTTTATCTCCAACTCATAGGAGCCCGACTGTATCGTACCCGGTGTAGCCAAAATCCCGATATGCCCCGTACGCGACAGTTCGGAAAGCGACTCGACCGTCGGACGAATAACCCCCAAAACCCGTTTATCGGGAGCGAGACGAGGCAAATCTTTTTGCTGGATACTACGAAGCGCCTTTGCCGAAGCCGTATTGCAAGCCAAAATAACCAAAGAGCACCCTTCGTCGAAAAGATGAAATACAGCCTGCTTAGTAAATTCATATACGATCTCGAACGACCTCGTACCATAAGGAGCCCGCGCATTATCCCCCAAATAGAGATAATCATATCGAGGCAGGCCTTTACGCACCTGTTCGAGAATAGTAAGACCTCCGTATCCCGAATCGAAAATTCCGATGGAACCTACATTAGTAGGTATTTTTGTCGCATCCATTATTAGAAGTATAAATATGGAAAAAGGATGATAACGTTCTTATCATCCTTTTCGCAACCCCTCGACGAGGGAATAATTATTTCAATCCCAATTTCGCTTTCACCAACGGAGTCACATCTTCACTGGGTGCTCCCTGATAAATAACGATAGGATAAGCCAAATCAAAAATATAAGTAAATTTACCCTCTGCCCCTACCGACTTAATGGCATCCATCAACTTCTGTTGAATAGGAGCGAAAAGAGCTTCTTGTTGTTTTTGAATATCCTGAGACGCCATTTCCCGGAAACTCTCGATACGAGATTGGGAATCTTGAACCTCCTGCATACGACGAGCACGTATCGTCTCGGGAATCGTATCGCCCAATGCCATATACTCTTTATACTTCTTCGTGAACTCTTCTTGAATTTTTACAAACTCATCTTCATATTTCTTATTAATATCTTGAAGAGTTTGCTCGGCAGTTGCCTTCTCTGGCATCAACATAAAAATCTCCTGAGAGTTAACGGTACCGAATTTAAGGGCTTGTTGCGCTTGTGATACAAAACTCAAAGAGCAAATGCACACTGCGGCGAAAAGAAATTTCTTAATCATACTATAATTTTTTTGTTTCTATACTGTAAGTTATGAATAATGGCACAAAAGTAAGCATTTATTTTGAATATCCTAACTTTGTGAGCACTTCATTACTAATATCTATCTTCGGCGACGCAAAAATAATATTCGGAGAAGAAGCTCTATCGATAACCATCATGTAGCCTTTATCTTCCGAAATCTTCTTAATGGCATTATAAATATCGTCTTGAATAGGCTTCATAAGACTTTCGCGCTTTTTGAACAACTCGCCCTCAGGGCCGAAATACTTACGGCGCAATTCAACGACCTCCGTCTCCTTATCACGGATTTCCTCTTCTCGTTTTACCTTCATTTCCTCGGTAAGAAATACCAAATCCGATTGATAGTTTTTATACATTGTTTTAGCTTCGGCCGCCTTGTCGTCACACTCTTTTTGCCAACGTTGAGACACTTGGTTCAACTGTTCGTTGGCCATTTCGTACGAAGGAATATTTTTGAGTATATATTCCATATCGACCAAAGCATACTTCTGAGCTACCGACGACGCAGTAAAAGCTAGTACCGCCATCGCAAAAAGAACTATTCTTTTCATATCGTTATTCTATTTAATTAAACATTCCCGTTTCAATAAACCATATAACATAAAACACTTTCTAAAAAATAAAGATAGCGCGATTCTACCAAATCGCGCTATCCTTTTAGAGCATTTAACACAAACGTATCTGTTTTTTCACAAATTAAAATTCCTGACCTAAGATAAAGTGGAAATGGCCACCCCCTTTCTCTCCTTGTACTTTATCGAAACCATAAGCCCAGTCGATACCCATCAATCCGATCATCGGCAAGAAGATACGAACGCCCACTCCGGCCGAACGTTTCAGAGAGAATGGATTGAAGTTTTCGAGCGATGTCCACGCATTACCGCCCTCGACAAAAGCTAAACCATATATCGTAGACGAAGGCTGCAACAAGAACGGGAAGTGCAACTCCATCGAGAACCGGGTATAAGCCCGACCGTCGGAATAGGGCGTAAGAGCACCGTTATCATAGCCCCTCAACCCGATTGTTTCCGTAGCATATGTATAAGACCCGGTCATACCGTCGCCACCCACATGGAATGTTTCGAAAGGCGTTTGCTTATACTTGTTATACGACCCCAACAATCCGAAATCGGCACGTCCCATAAGCACAAGTGTATATTTTTCGGAGTTATTCAACGGGGTATATACACGGCTCTTGAATTTTATTTTATAATATTCTATCCAGCGATATAACTCTTCTCGGTCGGCTCTCGACGAACTCTCATAGAGGCTCTTGTAATCTTTCTTAGAGAATAATGAATAAGGAGGAGTAAATTGAGCCGATAACGTAAATTGAGAACCTCGACGTGTATAAATGGGATTATCTATCGAACTTCTACCCAGCGTCAATCCCAACGTAAAACTGTGAGAAGTACCGTTCTGCATATAGTACAGATACTCCCAATTTTTAAGAATATATGCCTGATAGCCCAATTCTGCCATAAAAGTAAAATAGTCATCGGGCCACTCCAAACGTTTCCCGAATCCGAAGGAAACCCCGATCATCTGCAAAGACTTGTTCGGGTCTAAGGCATTTTCATAAGCATTTTGATAATAATCGTCATAATAGGAGTTACCCAAGTAGCTGTTTCCCCAGTAACCTCCATACAAAGAATTATTGTATAAACTGTTGTAGCTTCGGCTCAAAAAAGAACTTTCGATACCGGTCTGACGGCTATAATAAGCCGAGAACTGGAACGAGTTCGGACGTTTTCCTCCGAACCACGGATCATAAAACGAAATACTATACTGCTGATAATAACGTGCATTCGTTTGCGCACTGATCGTAAACGTTTGCCCGTCGCCCTGCGGAATGATACCTTTAAACGATTTAGGGTTGAGCAAATTCTTGATGGAGAAATTCGTAAACTTCAAACTAAGTTTTCCGATAACACCCGTCTGCCCCCAACCGGCCGAAAATTCGATTTGGTCGTTGGCTTTCGATTCGAGATTATAAACCAAATCGACAGTACCGTTTTCTTCGTTCGGTTCCGGTTTTATATCCATTGTCTCAGGATCGAAATGCCCGGTTTGAGCTATTTCACGAGCAGAACGCATCAAGTCCGATTTACTGAACAACTCTCCCGGTTTCGTACGTAATTCCCGACGGATAACATGCTCATACAAACGGTCGTTACCATTGATGACAACCTTGTTGATACGGGCCTGCGGACCTTCGAACAAACGTATCTCCAAATCGATGGAGTCGTTCAGCACATTGCCCTCGATAGGAACCAACTGAAAGAAAAGGTATCCTCTGTCCATATATAAATTGGCAACCGCATCTTCATCTTCCATCGTTCGCTTGTTCAGCATTTTCTGATTATAAACATCGCCCGGCTTCATACCCAATACAGCCGAAAGATAATCCGACGGATAAATCGTATTGCCTACCCAGTCTATATTTCGGATATAATATTTCTTTCCCTCATCGATTGTCAGGTAAACATCTACCGTTTTATCGTTATACCGCACCACACTGTCGTTTACGATAGCGGCATCCCGGTATCCCAACTCGTTATATTTCTCGATAATCAGATTTTTATCATTCTTATAATTCTCTTCGACAAACTTTTTCGTTCGGAACAAATGAAGCAAATTACCCTTTTCATTGGTTTTTTTCATAGCCCATTTTATTTTCCTATCCGACAAAACCTCGTTCCCGTCTATATATATCTTATGGACCTTAACTTTCTCTTTCTTATCCACATAAATATCGACGATCACCTCGTTCTCATGGGTCAGGTCATCGGTCTGTTTTATGTTCACCTCTGCATTCTTAAAACCCTTTTCCTCGAAATGTTTTTTGATAATCGTCGTGGCACGATCCACTATATTGGGAGTTATCTGGTTTCCTTTGACCAACCCCAAGCGCATTTCCAAATCTTCCCGCTCACTTTTCTTAATCCCGTGGTAATTTATTTCCGAAATACGCGGTTGTTGTTTTAATTGTATTTCGAGCCATGCCTTATTGCCATAGGCCTTCGTCCACTTAATCACGACATCGGAAAACAAACCTTGCCTCCAAAATTTTTTGGCTGCCTCGGTAATGGCATTACCGGGTATTTCGATAACCTGTCCTACTTCCAACCCAGAGTAACCTATCAATACATAATCCTCATAATTGGGAGCCCCGGTAACCGTGATACCGGCAATCTCATATTTCTGCGGAATGGCCGAATAAACGACCTTCGGATTATATATCGTATCGAGTTTCTCTTCATTCTGTGCGGTCACAGCCTGCACACAAAAAGACAAAAACAAAAAAACAGCCAAACTTTTCAAAGGCATATAATATCGCATTTTCAATCTCTTTTTCTTCATTTATAGTTGTTCGCTCGTTTTTCCGAAACGACGTTCTCTGGCTTGATATTCGACAATGGCTCTATAAAGGCTTTCGCCGGTAAAATCGGGCCAGTATTCTTCTGTAAAATAAAATTCGGCATACGAGAGTTGCCACAACAAAAAGTTACTGAGTCGTATTTCTCCTCCCGTCCTAATTAACAAATCGGGATTAGGCATATTCACAGTTGTCATGAACTCATCGACTGTCGTTTCCGTAATGTCGTCCACCGACAATCTACCCTTTTGAACCTCCTGTGCGATACACCGGGCCGCGCGAGCGATTTCCCATCGGGAAGAATAGCTCAACGCCAAGTTCAAAACAATACGCTCACCTCCCGACGTATCACGAATACATTTCAACAACCGTGCTTTCACATCAGATGGCAAGCGGTCCAAATCGCCGATGACCGACAAACGGACTCCCTTCTCTACCATTCCGGGAGTTTCCCGCTCTATACCAAAAACGACCAAAGCCATAAGAGCATCGACTTCCGCTTGCGGACGATTCCAATTTTCCGTCGAAAAAGCATATAAAGTAAGGTATTGCACCCCTACTTCGGCAGCTGCATCCGTTATCTCATGAACGACATCAAGACCTTTGCGATGCCCCTCCGAACGGTCCAGCCCTCTCTCCTTAGCCCAACGCCCGTTGCCGTCCATAATAATGGCAATGTGTTTGGGCACACGAGTTAGATTTATCTGCTCTACGTAAGTCATTCCTCTTTCAACGATTATCGTTGTTACAAATTTCTTTTTTACGGCCGAATTCATACGTGATTGAAAACAAAGTCGTCGAAAACCAATCCGTATTTTTCAGCACACTGCTTTCTATATGGTAAGGATCTGCGAGTGCCTTTCCGTCGAAACTGTCTCCCAACGTTTTGTGCATAGCAAATTCCAAACTTATATTCCATCTCGGAGCTATTTTATATTTAACCCCGGCTCCCAAAGAAGCATCGAAACTCACATAACCGCCTCCGACAGTCGAATATCCTACTCCCACCCCCGCCAACAAATATGGAGAAAGCCGTTTCGTTCCCAGATAAGAATATCCCATTCCATAATTAAAGAAATTGAATTCTATCTGTCCTCCCAACCGATATTGCCAACTCTCAAACGAGTAATCACTTCCGTTGGGGAAACGATTGTCAAAATCACGGGTATCGCCTGAAAACTGCATGGCTGAAATATCGGTCTTTACAGCCCACCGATAATTCAACAAAAAACGGAACACTCCGCTTATCGCAGCACCCGGCCGATGCCACGGCGAAACCTGATTGGCATCGCCCATATAACAACTTATTCCACCCGCTATCCCCGCATCATAACGGAAATCCTGTGCAGATAAAACAGCTGTACTACTCATTATTATCACTATAATCGGAATTATTTTTTTCATGCGTGTGCCATTTTTACGAGCCTACATACATAAAACGAAATAAACCGATGAAAAGTATCTTTTTTCTTCAAAACACTCATTATGGTATCGGCGGATATCTCAACCTACCGATTGCTCCTCGCCATATTTCATTATAAATATCACCGGAGTTATTTTCCCCTCCGAATATATAAATATAAGGAATCTGGTAATCGCTCGTACGAGCAACCGACATAGCCGGGACCCTCCGAATAGGCATAAACTTCCACAACGAAGCCGCGCTCCGAGAGGTAAAGTCCGCATCGACAACCATCACCGAAGCAAAAGCCCGCGGATTGATATAGGTAGGCATAGCCAACGACTGAGGAGCCTTGCTCCATGTATTGCCGTTATTTACCGAAACATATACCGAATCGGCTACCCCGGCAGCCTCGCGCCCCCCGATCACAATCCACGATGTGTATTGCGTCGTTATCCAGTACTCACTGGTCGTAAAAGTGAAATACGGAAACAGAATGGCTCCCTCGCACGGTTTTATCGAGCCTTGTAATTGAGCCCAAGCCTCACCGTCATATCCCCATGTCGCACCGGTCAGATTATCGTCGGCCATTCGTCCGCCCACCATAATGGACTGGGGAGAATCCAAATCATACTCCGACGCGAATGTCACCATAGGGCTACTGCCCGTAATGGGGAAATTAGCAGCTGTCGGATAAGGTACAAATCCAGCAGGACGAGGATAGCAATCGTGTTTATAAACACCGTTCTCCGACACGACACCCAACAGCCTCGACTTCCACGTTCCTACCAACGAATAAAACGTTTGCCCGGTCGAAGTCCACTCTACACCATTTTCCGACCGATATAGCTCGCCGGTTTGCGAAAGCATATACAAAGCCTCATCGGTAGCTTGTAAAGATTTCAAATCAGGTATAAACGATAACGACAAAGGCTGCGGTGTCCAGTCATCGGCATAAGGATCTTCCGCCGTATATAATGTACAAGTCGAATTAGAGACTATGAAAGATTGAACTTTCCCTTTATAATAAACGGCTTTTTGCGCATCGACCGTTGCTTGACTGCCACACGGTAAAGGCCGAACGCCGAACATGGTATTCCAATACAATGAGTCGGGGTCGATTTGATGGACATTTACCTTAACGGAATACCACTTCACGGTCGTACCGTTTTGAGCCGTCACCTCCAACGAAACTTTCGACGTAAAATCGATAGAATCGGTAGGATTGGCTATATAGTCTATCGTATCGTTCTTGGCAGGATCGCCTTTGTCCATATAAATCTTAGCCTGTGCGACGTTATCGAACGAGATATTCGCAATCAATGCGGAAACATCGGTTCCGACAGGTAAAGAATCGGCATTATAAATCTGGCCTTTATTCAAGTCTATCGTAAAAAATATCGTATCTAAATGAGCTAACACCGAGTCATTGGCCGCCAAAGAAAAACCGGAAACCCGTACGCTCTCCGATACAGTATATGATATAACATCATCTTCGGTCGAATTACACGAAATGCCGGATAAAAATAAAGCCGCTATACACAGAAAAAAATATATTTTTTGCTTCTTCATTAACTGATATGAGTTACAGGTTTGCAGTTACAATCGGCAAATTTAGCAACATTTTTTTCTTTGTACACTACAAACACCGATAATTATAATTATTTATGGATAAACCGATTCATATACATCGATTTCCCAATTCAAAAATAAATAAAAAAAGAGAGATAGCCGTTTCATTTTAGACGAACCGAATAATTGACACGGCAAATAATCTGTTTTTACCTATTTTCATACCAGTCTATTTTTGCTTCGCCACAATATTCAGAGCGCACAAGCAGCCCCTTTACGACAGGCGCGACAATTCCATTTCCCAGAAACATCGGCCCGGTTTCTACTCTCGTTTCGTCCCAATATCCCGAATCTAAAAATGACTGTAACAATACAGCTCCCCCTTCTACCAAAAGATGTTGTATGCGTCGACGGTATAGTTCGTTCAACAAACCGGGTATTAAATCTTTCCCGAAAGGGAGGCGAATAACTTCGACAGAATCGGGCAAAACCGGATAAACAATATCCTTCGCCGTAATAACAAGCGAAGGCAATCCATCTGTAAACACGTGCGAACCAGACGGAACGCGGGCATGTTCGTCGAGAACGATTCGCAAAGGTGAACGCCCGTACCACAAACGGGTAGTCAGCGACGGATTATCGGCAACTGCCGTGTTCGTCCCCACCAATATGGCATCTGCTTCGGCACGCAAACGATGTACCCACACAGACGAAACATCGTCCGAAATCCGAATGGCAAGTTCTCCCGGTTTCCGAATCCGGTCGATATAACCGTCCCGACTCTGCGCCCACTTCAAAGTAACGAAAGGACGCTCATCGATTTGGCAGGTCATAAAAGTTCGGTTCAAAGCCTTACATTCTTCTTCCAATACCCCAATGACAACTTCTATACCGGCCTCCCGCAACCGGGCGACACCCTGCCCCGACACCTTCGGGAACGGATCGAGGCAGCCGACAACGACCCTCGGTATCTTCTTTTGGACAATCAAGTCGGCACAAGGAGGAGTTTTCCCGTAATGAGAACAAGGCTCCAAAGAAACATACAATGTACATTCCGGCAACAGTCCTGCATCCCGCACCGAATTTATGGCATTCACCTCGGCATGCGGTTGACCGTAACACCGATGATATCCCTCTCCTATAATTCGCCCCCGATGTACGACGACCGCACCCACCATCGGATTGGGTGACACGTATCCTCGACCCAGAGAAGCCAACTGCAAACAGCGTCGCATGAAAACGGCATCCATATCTGTTTTATCCATATTCCGATTTTTTTATTAAAGCCCGATTTGATCGGTGTAGTTTTTCTGCACGAAATATCTATTCCCAAAAATCAAAACAGTTTCTTAACTTTGCATGGATTTACAAATATCGATCTACCCATGCAACAAAGTATCGATCTGTTACGGCGCAAACTGGGAGAAATCTACCCTCCCGGAGAAATCACCGGATTCACCCGAATGATTTTCGAATCCCTGTGCGGCTATACCCCCACCGATATTCTGCTGCACAAAGATACGATTTTATCCGAGGATATACACCGTAAAATCGAACGTATAACCGACAGGCTCTCGCAGCAAGAACCCATTCAATACATTTTGGGATATACCGATTTTTGCGGGCGGCGTTTCGATATTGCCCCCGGAGCTCTCATTCCCCGCCCCGAAACAGAAGAATTGACAAGACTCGTTATAACGGAAAACTCCGGTCAACCTTCGCGCATAGCCGATTTGGGAACAGGAAGCGGTTGTATTGCCGTTACTCTTGCGCTCTCGTTGTCCGACAGCAAGGTCGAGGCATGGGATATCTCGACAGAGGCTTTGGAAATTGCTCAGCGTAACGCCCGAAAACACAATGCTCATGTAAATTTCTTTCAACGGGATATTCTCCGTTACGATGTATCAGAACTACCAGAGGAATCATTAGACATCATCGTCAGCAACCCGCCCTATATCCGCCGATGCGAGAGCCGATCCATGAGTGCCAATGTGCTGGAATACGAACCTCATATAGCCCTGTTCGTCCCGAACGAAAGCCCTCTTCTGTTCTATGAAAAAATAGCTATGGACAGCGTTCGGCTTTTATCCCCCGGAGGCAAGCTCTACTTCGAAATCAACGAGGCACAAGGCGAAGCATGCGCCCGTATGTTGGAAGCAGCGGGATATAAGCACATCAGAATCATCAAAGACCTGTATGAGAAAAATCGATTCGTTTCTGCTATAAAACCCATACGACATGGCTAAAACACTAACTCCGCCCGAAGCCCTCCACCGATCGGCCGCCCTCTGCTCTTCATCGGAACACTGTATAGCCGACATACGGGAAAAGCTCTCCCGATGGGGTATCGGAGAGCCGGATGCCCGAACAATCGTCGAACGACTCGTTCAAGAAAGATTCATCGATGAAGGAAGATACGCCATTGCTTTCGCCAAAGACAAATTCCGTTTTTCCGGGTGGGGACGAATAAAAATCCGCTATGCCCTGCAACAGAAACGAATCGGGAATAGTGACATCGTCAATGCCTTATCTCTCATCGACGAGGAAGCATACACGACCCGCCTCGCCGACCTGCTCGAAAAGAAATCTCGTTCGATTAACGACGAAGATGTCGAGGTTCGACGCTCCAAATTACTTCGTTTCGCCGCGTCCCGAGGGTTCGAAACCGAATTAGTTTTTCGCATCCTTAAAGAAATCGAATCATGAAAACGCCCCCGTTCCTCAAAGATTTCATCGATTTGTTCTTTCCCCGGCTCTGCCCGGTCTGTCAACGGGCGTTGAACAGGAATGAAGAAAACATTTGCACCACCTGTTTGCATCGATTACCGCGCACCGGTTATCACCTCGACCCGCTCAGCCCGATGGCACAACTTTTTCTCGGAAAAGTTCCCATTGAAAAATGTGCGGCATTTTTCTTTTTCTCCACGCCGAGCGACGCCCGGCAACTCATACACCACATCAAATACCACGGAGGAAAACAATGTGGTTTCACCTTAGGGAAAATTTACGCGAACGAACTGCTGCCCAGCGGATTTTTCGACGACATAAACGCGTTGGTTCCCGTCCCCTTGCATCCGGCGAAATTACGCCGCAGAGGATACAATCAAAGCGAATGGATTGCTCGGGGAATCGAACAAGTCACCGGAATCGAAGTCTACACAGAATGGTTATACCACTCCCAAAACACTAAATCGCAAACTGGAAAAAATATCTACGAACGCTGGCTGGACACCCGCACCGCTTACGAAACGGACTCAGAGCTCGATTTATCCGACAAGCATATCCTGTTAGTCGACGACGTTGTAACCACAGGCGCGACTCTTCTGGCTTGCGCACAGGCGCTCTATCTTCACGGGAAGCCCCGAATCAGCTGTCTCACACTCGCTGCGGTACTATAAGAAGCTGTTTTAAATTTATTCCGAGACAGATTGAGCCCTATGTTGAAGCAGATCGGAGTCCGAGATTTTTGTCAATAGCGGGCTATTGACAAAAATCAAGGGATTCAAGATGCCAAACAGGGGCTCAATATGGCCGGAACATACCTGCTTGAAATGATAATATTATTTCTCTATAAATTTAAAACAGCGTCTAAATATTTTCATATTTTTCACCTGCCATTCGACCGTTTATCTGCTATTTTTCTTACCTTTGTGTTTTAAATATTCTAAACATTATTCGTCATGAAAACGGTAGAACGATTACTTGCTGAAAAACTATTAAAAATCAGTGCTATCAAACTACAACCCGAAAATCCTTTCGTTTGGGCATCGGGCTGGAACTCGCCCATATATATCGACAATCGCAGAACACTCTCTTACCCCGAAGTCAGGACGTTTATTAAAGTAGAGCTCTGCCGGGTAATTATGGAAAACTTCGGCGAAGTAGATGCCATTGCAGGTGTAGCCACCGGAGCAATCGCACAAGGGGCACTTGTCGCCGAAACCTTAGGATTACCTTATGTTTATGTACGCTCCGCACCGAAAGACCACGGTTTGGAAAACCTCATCGAAGGAAATTTAAAACCCGGTCAAAAAGTAGTTGTCATCGAAGACCTCATTTCTACCGGAGGCAGTAGCTTAAAAGCAGTCGAAGCCATACGAAACGCAGGCTGCGAAGTAATCGGTATGGCCGCCATCTTCACCTACGGATTCCCCGTAGCGGCCCGCAAATTCAAATCGGCACAAGTCGAATTGATTACATTGAGCAACTATAATGCAATGCTCGAAACCGCATTGGAAACCAATTATATCAAACCCGAAGACCTTGAAACATTGCAGGAATGGCGTAAAGACCCGGCAAGCTGGCAAGGTCCCAATAACAACACGCCTTCGGTATGACAAGTTTCGAAAGTAAAACGGTACGAATAGCCCACTCCTCCGAGCGGGTCTTTGAATTGCTTTCCGACCTCTCCAACCTCGAAAGGTTCAAAGGAGCCTTGAATGCTCCCGGAAACGAAAAGCTGAAAATTACAGGTTACAACAAGGACAGCCTCTCTATCGAAGTGAGCCCCATAGGATCTATCACTTTCAGAATCATAGATCGGGAACCCAATAAAACGATAAAGTTCGAAGCCGAAAACTCCCCGCTTCCTCTCAATCTGTGGATACAGTTGGTCTCAACCGGAGAAAATGAAACGGCATCGCGTATCACGGTCAAAGCGGAACTTAACCCTTTCATCAAACCGATGGTCTCCAAGCCATTGCAGGAAGGTGTTGATAAAATGGCCGATATGCTTGTCATACTGCCCTACGAATAAAAAGTTATTTTAATTTTTTCATCTGACAACAAAAACGTAACTCGAATGGCGCAAAAACTTTGGGAAAAATCGGTACAAGTCGATCGGGACGTCGAACAGTTCACAGTCGGGAAAGACCGGGAAATGGATTTATATTTGGCTCCTTTCGATATACTGGGATCGCTGGCTCATATCTCCATGTTGCAATCCATCGGGTTGCTTACCGCCGAGGAACTGAAACAACTCACCGAAGAGTTACGGAACATCTATCGGGATACCGAAACCGGTAAATTTTTAATCGAAGAAGGTGTCGAAGACGTGCACTCGCAAGTCGAACTCTTATTAACCCGCAAATTGGGCGACATCGGAAAAAAAATCCATAGCGGGCGCTCCCGTAACGATCAAGTATTGGTCGACCTCAAACTCTTCACCCGTTCTCGCTTGCAGAATATCGTAAAAAAGACGAAGAAACTATTCGATACCCTCATCGCCCAAAGCGAGAAATACAAACAAGTACTCATGCCGGGGTACACCCATTTGCAAGTCGCTATGCCCTCCTCTTTCGGACTATGGTTCGCCGCCTATGCCGAAAGTCTGGTAGACGACCTCATCGTCATGCAAGCCGCCTACCGGGTGTGCAACCGCAATCCGTTAGGGTCAGCCGCAGGATACGGCTCTTCATTCCCGCTGAATCGTACGCAAACCACCGATAGCCTCGGGTTCGAAACGATGGATTACAACGTCGTGTACGCTCAAATGGGACGAGGAAAAACCGAGCGTATCGTAGCCTCCGCTATCACATCTATTGCCGCGACTCTCGCTAAACTGGCATTCGACGCCTGTCTGTACAATTCGCAAAACTTCGCCTTCATTAAATTGCCCGATGCCTTCACGACCGGTTCGAGCATCATGCCCCATAAGAAAAACCCCGATGTTTTTGAATTGACACGAGCCAAATGCAACAAATTACAAGCATTACCCTATCAAATCACACTCATCGCCAATAACTTGCCATCGGGTTATTTCAGAGACCTACAAATCATCAAAGAACTGTTCCTGCCCTCGTTCGACGAATTGGAAGAATGCTTGAACATGGTCGACCTCATGATTTCTCAAATTGCCGTCAATGAGCATATTCTCGACGACAAACGATATGATTATATGTTCAGCGTGGAAGAAGTAAACCGGCGAGTACAAACAGGTACACCTTTCCGAGATGCCTATAAACAAGTGGGATTGGAAATCGAAGCCGGGAAATTCTCCCCCGACAAGCATATCCATCATACCCACGAAGGCAGCATCGGTAATCTGTGTAACGACCGCATCACGGAACTCATGCGAAAAACGATCGACTCTTTCGACTTCGCTCGTACCGAAGCGGCAGAAGCTCGACTCTTAGGTCGCTAATAAATTATTTTAGACAGACATTTCATAGCGGTAAATCGAACTGCTTCTAAACATACGACAATTATGGAATATAAACCTCAACCAGACCGCTATACCAACGGAATGCTTTATCGCCGATGTGGAGACAGCGGCATACAACTACCCGTCATATCCCTCGGATTTTGGCACAACTTCGGGAACACCGACTGTTATGCCACCGGATTGGAATTGGTCGAATATGCATTCGACCACGGAGTATGCCACTTCGATTTAGCCAACAACTACGGCCCCCCGGCAGGCAGTGCCGAAGAAAACTTCGGACGCATGATGAAACAAAGTTTCGCCGCACATCGCGACGAAATGTTCATTACGTCGAAAGCCGGGCACGAAATGTGGCCCGGCCCCTACGGAGGATGCAGCTCCCGCAAAAATCTCATGGCAAGTATCGACCAAAGCCTGAAAAGAATGAACCTCGACTATGTCGATCTCTTTTACAGCCACCGATACGACGGAATTACCCCCATCGATGAAACCATGCAAGCCCTCGTCAATATCGTCCGGCAAGGCAAAGCCTTATATATAGGACTATCCAAATATCCGGTCGACAAGCTATTGTATGCTTTGAACTACTTGCACGATGCCGGCGTTCCGTGCTTGGCCTATCAAGATCGCTACAACATGTTCGACCGTCACATAGAAAAAGAACACCTGCAAATTTGTATGGAAAAAGGCATCGGGGTAGTGGCATTCTCCCCGTTGGCACAAGGCATACTCAGTTCCAAATATTTGAACGGCATACCGGCCGATTCACGAGCAGCCCGTCCCGAAGGTTACTTGAAACAATCCGATGTCACTCCGGATAAAATCGCTAAGGTAACCCGTCTTCGGCCAATCGCAGAACAAAGAGGACAAAGCATATCGCAATTGGCGATCGCTTGGATACTACGCCGCAAAGAAATCGGTAGTGTAATTATCGGAGCCCGCAACCTCGACCAGTTGAAAGACAGTTTGCATGCAGTGGATAATTTGTCCCTCTCACCGTCCGAAATAGAACTCATAGAAAACATATTGAAATGAAACGAACAGGCAACATTCTCATTCTCCTCCTTATCACAATCATCGCTACAAGCTGCGACGGAGGCGACCGCGACCGCATACCGGCTGCCGCCGTCCGGGTAGAAT
>UMCL01046704.1_pt1 | contig 17992 bp, 9 predicted proteins | sample 1964221 | NCBI WGS metagenome assembly UMCL01 (sample SAMEA4835967, study PRJEB28245) | human gut metagenome | biome: gut microbiome; material: fecal sample | place: Denmark | collected 2008
CGTACAGCCGACAAGATATTCGACTTGCAGGAATCCACTTTCTGGATGACAGTGGACAATGTTCCTTATCCTCATCAATTGGTAATTGACTTGAGCAAAGTGGAAAATGTGACCGGTTTCCGCTATCTGCCTCGTGCCGAAAAAGGGTATCCGGGTATGATTAAGGAATATCGTGTATATGTGAAACCTGCTGATTTCAACTACTAAACAGTGAATGAACAAGAATAAAACAATGGATGAAAAAGCATTGAAATGATGATGAATATGAAGAAAAATATAATTCTTTTCGCATTCCTATTTGTGGGAGTGTTGACTGGGTATTGCCAGCAATCTGCTTACCTGTTTGTTTACTTCACCGGCAATCGCATGAGTGAAGAAGCCGTCCGGATGGCTGTTAGCCTCGATGGATATAATTATAAAGCCTTGAATGGAAATCAGCCGGTACTTGATTCCCGTGTGATTAGTTCAACAGGTGGAGTACGTGATCCCCATATCTTGCGCTGTGAAGATGGGAAGACATTTTATATGGTGGTGACAGATATGGTGTCCGGCAATGGATGGAGTTCTAACCGTGCCATGATATTATTGAAATCAAAAGACCTTGTACACTGGACTTCCAATATCGTGAATATCCAGAAAAAATATCCCAATCAGGAGGATCTGAAACGTGTGTGGGCTCCACAAACTATTTATGATAGGGAAGCAGGAAAGTACATGGTTTACTGGTCCATGCAACATGGCAATGGTCCCGATATCATTTATTATGCTTATGCCGACAAAGATTTTACCGATATAGAAGGAGAACCGAAGCCACTGTTTCTTCCGGAAAACAAAAAATCATGTATTGACGGCGACATTATTTACAAAGATAAACTCTATCATTTGTTCTACAAAACGGAAGGGAATGGAAATGGAATTAAAAAGGCCACTACCTCCTCTCTAACCTCCGGCCAATGGACAGAATCGGATGACTATAAACAGCAGACGAAGGATCCGGTAGAAGGTTCGGGTATTTTCCCGCTGGTTGGTTCCGATAAGTATATTTTGATGTATGATGTATATACGAAAGGTAAATACCAGTTTACCGAAAGTTCCGATCTGGAACATTTCAAAGTGATTGACCATGCTATCAGTATGGATTTCCATCCGCGCCATGGCACTGTCATACCGATTACCCCAAAAGAGTTGAAACGCCTCTTCAAGGCCTATGGCAAACCCGAAGGTTTCTGAACTAAAATATCTCGTGGGACAGGAGAAAAACACCTGTCCCTGATTTGTTAAACCAATTGTTTTTCAGGCGGGTAATCTTCGCTTCCCAGTGAGTATTCCCATCCTTTTGTTTTCTTTTGAGTTATTCTGATAAGATGGATTCAACTAGTTGTAATCCAGGAAAACAGTATACGATATGGGGAAAAGTGTATATTTTACCCTTGTTTACTTGTTTCTTATATATTTTTAAGTGTATAATTACCAATTATTATATGAAACACGCTTGTTAGAATGATGAAAATCTTAACTTTGCGATTGATAATCTTAATGCAATATATACCATGAGAAAATTATTCCTCTTTTTAGTTGTCTTGTTTTTGTCGTTCCAGCAGCTCACTTTAGCTGCAATCAAAGAAATGACGAGTACACCCGATTCGGTTTATCTGTTTTCTTTTGCAACTTCCGGAGACGACGGACGCAGCGGACTCCGTTTTGCCTGGAGTACAGATAAAGAAAATTGGTTTGAAATTGGCCGGAACTACGGATATCTCCGGTGCGATTATAGCCGCTGGGGATCACAGAAGAAAATGCTCGATCCTTATTTGAAACAATCGTCCGATGGCGAATGGATTTGTACCTGGAAACTGAATGACCATGATGGATACGGCCAAGCTACTTCCAAGGATTTAATCAACTGGACCAGTCAGAAATATCCCCGTACTACGCCGGATTTTGACGGAGTGAGAGTGAAAGCTATTGTTGCCGGAGAAGAGCAGAAAGGAAATATCAACCGGGTAGTTTGGACCTTGGTGGATGGATTGGATAAAAATTATGGCTGGAATCAATATCGGAACTCATTACATGGAGAACGTCCGATACAGGATGGAGAACGTTTTGCCGGTTTGAAGCCTGTAAAAGCAACGGTCACTGTACAACCGGAAGGCGCAAAAGCCATTAGTGATGTATTGCTGGGCGCTTTTTTTGAAGACATCAATTATTCGGCAGACGGAGGACTCTATGCAGAACTTATCCAAAACCGCGACTTCGAGTACGACCCTTCGGACAGGGAAGGAGATAAGAACTGGAACAGCACTCATTCCTGGGCACTGAAAGGAGAGAAAACGACTTTCACTATTGATACTACCGACCCTATTCATATCAATAACCCACATTATGCCGTGCTGAATGTAGAACAACCGGGAGCTGCATTAGAAAATACAGGTTTTGATGGAATCGCACTGAACACCGGAGAGAAATATGATTTTTCCATCTTCGCCCGGGTTCCGCAGGCTAAATCAAATAAATTGCAGGTTCGTCTGGTAGATGGAAAAGGAAATGTGTGTGGAGAGACTTCTCTAACAGTGTCTTCCCGTCAATGGAAAACATATAAAGCGGTAATAACTGCTAAAGCTACTGCGGACACTCATCTCGAAATCATCCCTCAATCTGTTGGTGAATTGAATCTGGACATGATTTCCCTATTCCCGCAGAATACATTTAAAGGACGTAAGAACGGGCTTCGCAAAGATCTGGCTCAAGTGTTGGCTGATATTCATCCCCGTTTCATCCGTTTCCCCGGTGGCTGTGTGGCTCATGGTGATGGCTTGAAAAACATTTATCAATGGAAAAATACAGTAGGTCCGTTGGAAACAAGAAAAGCACAGCGTAACCTTTGGGGATACCATCAAAGCATGGGATTGGGTTATTTTGAATATTTCCAGTTTTGCGAAGATATTGGTGCGGAACCGCTTCCAGTGCTGGCGGCCGGTGTTCCTTGCCAGAACTCTGCCTGTCACGGCGACTTGAGAGGAGGACAACAAGGTGGTATCCCGATGAGCGAAATGGGAGCTTATATTCAGGATATTCTTGATCTGATAGAATGGGCAAACGGTGACGCTAAGAAGACCAAATGGGGAAAGGTACGTGCCGAAGCCGGGCATCCGAAACCTTTCAATCTGAAATACATCGGTATCGGAAATGAAGATCTTATCACTGATATCTTCGAAGAACGCTTCACAATGATCTTCAATGCCATCAAAGAAAAATATCCTGAAATGATTGTTGTCGGTACAGTGGGACCGTTCAATGAGGGTACAGACTACGTGGAAGGATGGAAGCTGGCGGACAAACTGGGTATTCCGATGGTCGACGAACATTATTACCAGACTCCGGGATGGTTCCTGAACAACCAGGATTTCTACGACAAATACGATCGTTCGAAAAAGACAAAAGTATACTTGGGCGAATATGCAACTCACATACCGGGACGAAAGGCGAATATCGAAACAGCACTGACAGAAGCTCTTTATCTTGCTGCCTTGGAACGTAATGGAGATGTTGTACACATGACTTCCTATGCCCCTCTTCTCGCTAAAGAAGGACATACTCAGTGGAATCCGGATTTGATTTACTTCAATAACCGGGAAGTGAAACCTACCACCGGCTACTATGTTCAGAAACTCTACGGACAGAATGCCGGAAACGAATATTTGCCGTCAAAGATCACTCTTGATAATAGAGACGATCAAGTGCGGAAACGCATTGCCGCTTCTATTGTCCGTGACTCGGCAAGTGGCGACGTGATTGTGAAGCTGGTCAATTTACTTCCCGTAGAGGTGAATACGAATGTCGACCTTTCCGGAATCGGTGCTATACAGTCTTCTGCAAAAAGAACCGTACTGACCGGCAAACCGACCGATACCCCGCTACCTGTTGAAGACACAATGGAAGTAGCAGAAAAGTTTGACTATCAATTACCTGCCTATTCTTTTACGGTGATCCGCATAAAGAAGGCAAATGAGAAATAACAGAAAAAAGTGAAGATAATAACGACATAAATAATATGAAGAAGATAATAAGTACCCTGCTGGCTAGTTGCTGTCTGACTTCTCTGATAGCACAGGAAGTGGTAGTGAAAGGGCCGGATGAAAAACTGCAATTGGTTGTATCTGCTTCTCCAGCCGAAAAGCCGAGTTATTCGATTACCTACAATGGAAAGACAATGTTGGAGAAATCTCCTTTGGGTATGAATACGAATATCGGTGACTTTGCAAAAGGGATGAAACTGACAGGACACGCTGTTACTCCGATCGATACTGTCTACCATCAGGATCGTATTAAAACCTCCAAAGTGCATTATCAGGCAAACGAACTGATTTGTAATTTTGAGAATTCGAAAGGGCAGAAAATAGATGTAGTCTTTCGTGTCAGCAATCACGATGTAGCTTTTCGCTATACTCTTCCGCGTCAGGATGGAAAAGGAAGTGTAACGGTAACTGCCGAAGAAACCGGCTTTCGCTTTCCGCAACAAACAACTACTTTCTTATGTCCGCAAAGCGATGCCATGATAGGTTGGAAGCGTACCAAACCCAGTTATGAGGAAGAGTATAAGGCAGATGCTCCCATGAGTGACCGTTCGCAGTACGGGCATGGCTACACGTTCCCTTGTCTGTTCCGTATCGGTGACGATGGTTGGGTATTAGTCAGCGAAACAGGTGTAGACAGTCGTTATTGCGGTTCTCGTTTGAGCGATGTAAGCGAAGGTAATCTGTATACGGTTGCTTTCCCGATGGCAGCAGAAAATAACGGTAACGGAACTTCTGCTCCGGCGTTTGCCCTTCCCGGTGCTACTCCCTGGCGTACCATAACTGTTGGCGAAACCTTGAAACCGATTGTGGAAACAACCGTTATCTGGGATGTCGTACGTCCTCTTTATGAAACGAAGCATGACTACCGTTTCGGACGCGGCACATGGAGCTGGATTCTCTGGCAGGATGGTAGTATTAACTATGACGATCAGGTGCGCTATATTGATTTTGCAGCTGCAATGGGGTATGAGTATGCCTTGATCGATAACTGGTGGGATACGAACATCGGCCGTGACCGCATGAAATCTTTGATAGAATACGCACGAAGCAAAGGAGTTGAACTCTTCTTATGGTATAGCTCTTCCGGCTATTGGAATGATATTGAGCAGGGGCCGGTGAATCACATGGACAATGCTATTATCCGCAAACGTGAAATGAAATGGTTGCAAAGTCTTGGAGTGAAAGGAATCAAAGTTGATTTCTTTGGTGGCGACAAGCAGGAAACGATGCGCCTGTATGAAGATATTTTGAGTGATGCTGACGACCACGGTCTGATGGTAATCTTCCACGGTTGCACCATCCCTCGCGGATGGGAACGTATGTACCCGAACTATGTAGGCAGCGAGGCTGTACTGGCCTCCGAAAATATGGTTTTCGGCCAGCACTTCTGTGATGAAGAGGCTTTCAATGCCTGTCTGCATCCGTTTATCCGCAACGCGGTGGGTTGCATGGAATTCGGTGGTTGTTTCCTGAACAAACGGCTGAATCGCAACAATGACGGAGGAACTACCCGCCGTACTACTGATATATTTCAATTAGCCACTACCGTATTATTCCAGAATCCGGTACAGAATTTTGCGCTTGCTCCCAACAACCTGAAAGATGTTTCCCCTGTTTGTGTGGACTATATGAAAACGGTTCCTACCACGTGGGATGAAACACGTTTCATTGACGGATATCCGGGAAAATATGTAGTCTTGGCACGTCGCCACGGTGACACCTGGTATCTGGCTGCTGTGAATGCCGGGAAAGAAATCGTAAAGTTGAAACTGGATTTAGATATGTTTGCCGGAAAAACCGTTTCTCTGTATAAGGATGATAAAAAAGGAGAACCTCAACTTGTGACGTTGAAAGTAAAAGAAAGCGGAAAAGTGCAACTGGAAATCCTTCCACAGGGAGGTGTTGTATTGGTGAACAACTAGATGATATTTCTTTTGGATGTGAGTTCGGGATAAATACCCTTATCCCGAACTCACATTTTTATTTGTTATTTACTTGTGGCTTGGTGGCAACAGTATTTATTGTGCAATAAATAACTGCTGTGTATGAGGAAAATAAACGATTTTTTTGTTGGTCTTTTAGCGTAAAGATGTTATCTTCGTTTATTGTTCAACCTTAAAACGGAAAACCATGCATACAAAACTAGTAAGTCTTTTCATAGCGTTGTTTCTGTGTTTGCCATTGTTTGCACAGAAAGAGTCAGTCCCCAGAATAGATAGTGAGGGAGTTTATTTAATTCCCGATGAGATGCCGAAGTTTCCGGGAGGCATGCAAGCCATGATGAAATACTTGGCAACTAACGTAAAATACCCTGTCGAAGCCCAGAAGAAAGGAGTTTCCGGTCGGGTGATTATCCAGTTCGTAGTGATGGAAGATGGAACACCGGGACAGGGAAAGGTAGTGAGAGGAGTTGATCCGCTGTTGGATGAAGAGGCTTTGCGCGTGGTGAAAACAATGCCTAAATGGTCACCCGGAATGGCGGATGGCAAGGCTGTCAAAGTGCGTTTCACTATTCCTGTAATGTTTAGCCTGTCGAAAAAGCAAAATGGCAATACTCCGAATATGAATATTCCTGAACTTACTGTCCCTAGCGGTCAGGAAGTCACTAATAAGAGTCTGGAGGGAGTATGGCAAAGCTGTCTTGTGCAGCCCGGTGCACATGATTTTCGGATTGCATTATTACCGGTCTTAAAAGTAATTTCTGCCGATAAAACATTTATAAACATCATGACACGTGGCAGGGATGCGAAATCGAATGCCATTATATTTTCCCAGGGAGAGTATCGTTTGCCTTCAGACAGCGTGTATGTCGAGATATTGGGAAAATCGTCCGATCCTGTTTTCGTTCCGGGAACAGAGAATGAAATTAGTGTTGAACGTCTCCACGACAATCTGATTAAGTTATCGTTCTCAATGCCCGATAAAGAAAAACGATGGGTGGAGTATTGGTTCCGTGTTCCGTCGCCTGATGTGAAGATAATGGCTGATTGATAATTTCTCTCTGTATAGATTTGCCATTGTTGAAGGAAGAGTACATTCGTTTTAGAAGACTTATTTGAAACGATAGTTCCCGGAAAGTTTCGTTTTGAATCGTTGCGGGATCTTATGGAAATTCAAGAAAATACCCTTCACCTTTCACAATGCCCTATTCATCGGCATTAGCGGGTGAAGGGCAGGCTTTCACTTTCCTTTCACCTTTCTACCCTGGTTTTCACAGATTGTCTAGTCTGCTAAATCTTTTATCTATAGTTGGCAGAAGAAGTGTTAGCAGATAGCTTCCAGACTATTATAGGAAAACTTCTTTTCTATAAGGGATAAACTTCCTTTGTATAGGAACCAAACTTTCTTTGCATCATAAGAAAACTATAAATGCAAGCTTTGATTATATAAATGAAACTTGCATTTATATAATCAAAGCTTTTGTTTTTATAAACGCAACTTGCAATTATAGATTGCATTTAATGAAAAACAAGTTTACATACTGGTAATAAGAAGTTTACCAGTAATCAAAAGAAAGTTTGTTATTAATGAAAAAGAAGTTAGTTAGTAATGAGTGGGAAACAGGTTAGATATGTTTTTAGAAGTAACAGGTGGAGAAGAATTATACAGGGTTAAGAAAACGGAGGGTGAAAGGCGGATGAAAGAGCAGCCTTCACCCGCTAATGCCGATGAATAGGGCATTGTGAAGGGTGAAGGCTGTACTTGTAAAATTGAAAAACAGGTGTTAGAGGGAAATTTACCGATTGGTTACTGTTTATTTCCCCAGTGTGAGATGGTGGGAATAAAGTTGAAACTTTATAATTTTAAGTCTACTCTCTTTCCCCTATAAGAAACAGATTGATCGAATGTCGTAGCATCACCGTCACCACAACCTTTTCCCGGTTCTACAATGATAATGTTGAATTTACGATTTTTCAGCATTCCTTTGTAGTTACCTTGCCGGTCGTTAATCGTCAGGGTACGGTCTTTATCATTCCATTTCATGGCAATGGTAGTGTATGCTCCCTTTTCGTAATTGTAGTTGTCGAACTCATCTTCGTAAAGAGTCAATTCAGCGTCGGCGCCCGGATAAATGCGAAGTGTCAGATTATCCCATTTCTTTTCGGTGGAATATTGTACAGCCGGTCCCCAGGGTAGGATAGAACCAGCACGGACATAGACAGGCATGATGTCGATAGGCACTTCACGCTGGATGGTTTGTCCGCCTTTCAGGCTTTTCCCGGTCCAGAAATCAATCCATTGGGCACCTGCGGGTAGATAAACATCTGTCTTTCCTATCTTATTCATATTCTTCTGATAGCCGTTCTGTTTGTCGTCCTGCCATGTATAAAGCGAATCAGTTACGGGGCGGACAAGGAAATTACGGCCAAACATATACTCTGTATCCATCTCGAGTACTTTCTTATCTTTAGGAAAATCCATCATGAGTGGTCGGATGATGCTGCCCGCTTTGTTGGTAACTTCCCATGAAGTGCTGTAGAGATAGGGCAAAAGGCGATAGCGCAGGTGAGTATATTTTTCGAGTGCGTCATACGCCCAGTCTCCTTTCTTGCCGAACTGGTATATTTCCACAGCTACCGGACTGGAATTGTGTGAACGCATGATCGGCTGGAATGCTCCCCACTGATACCAGCGCACGTGCAATTCATGATAAGCGATATTGTGTACATTATTGTTGTATTTCCGTGCGAAGAATCCGCCTAGGTCGGTATTCCAGTATGGTATGCCGCATAGTGAGTAATTTAGTCCTGCCGCCAGTTGTTTCTTCATCACTTCCCAGGTGGAGACTACATCGCCGCTCCATGAATGTGACGCATAACGTTGCTGTCCTAGGAAAGACGAACGTGTGAGCAGGAATACCCGCTTGTCGGAAGTGGTGGCACGTTGATGTCCGTATACACCCTTGTTGGACATCAAAGGAAAAGCGTTGTGCACTCTGCGGAATGAACCCAGATAAGTGGGGGTATCGAAATCTTTGTCCTTGATTTCCAGATGATCCGGCTCGGTAGAGTCGAGCCACCAGCCATCCATTCCGAGATCGAAGATATTCTTTTTCATTTCTGCCCAATACATATCGCGTGCTGTCGGATTGAACGGGTCGTAAGGTTTTACTCCGGCTTTGGGAGGCCATGTCTCGAAGTGAAGCAATGCTTTCAGGCTATCCATTTTCTGGTACATCTCTGTCCACGGACCGAACGAGGCCCATACTGAAATCATGATATGTGCATTCTGTTTATGTACATAGTCGATCATTTCTTTCGGACTTTTGATGCGTGGCGTTCCATAATTAGCATTTCTGTCTTCTCCGTTCGGGAGGAATTTCATGTATTCCGGATCACCCATTTTGTTGATATAGCGTGGGTTTTGGAATTTCATCGAGTTCCAGTTTTCATTGCATCCCCAGTATTGCCAGTCCTGGATGATACCGTCCAGTGGTACTTTCAGTTCACGGTACTTGTCTACTACTTCGCAGAGTTCGTCCGGACTTTTATAGCGTTCGCGGCATTGCCAGAATCCCAGTGTCCAGAGCGGATAGAGCGGGGCCTGACCGGTCAGCTCGCGCACTCCGGCTATTACACCGTCCGCATTGCCGCCGTAAATGAAATAATAATCAGCGCAATCGCCTACTTCCGAGTCGAACGACATCTCTTGCGGATTGTCGAGGAAAGTAGTAGGAGAATAATTATCCCAATAAAGGGCATATCCCTTGACGGAATGAATGAATGGAATGCAGATACTCATATTTTGATTGCGGAGAAACAGTTTCTAATTGCGTTGGTTCACTTTACCCGTCTGCTGCTGTCCCAAACCGTAGATTACTTCGTCTTTATCCAGCAAAAAAGCCTGGCGGACATTGAAAGACGGAACACCTGCATCATTGAAAGGAGTGAATTGTGTTCCGTAATCCTTGTCCGTCAACAGACGTTGACCGGACGAATCGAAAAAATGGATACCACCGGTCTCCGGGTTCACTTCCACTTGGATAAGACGGCTGCTTAATGTCACATTTTTCCCCTTTTCACCGAAAGAAACAGGAGTCGACTCGGGCGTTTTGACAATGACCAGACTTTCTTTATTGCAAGATTTCTGACTGGGCGTCTTATAAACCCTGACAATGGTGGGTGAATAAAACTCTACGTTGACATCCATCCCCTGTGTGGCACACTTGATGCCTTGTGAGGTACGCTGTACATTTTGTGCTGTACCATTGCCTGCTGCAACCATTGTTGCACATACAAGCAAGAAACCGGCTTTTCTAATAAGATTCATTTTCATGGTTTTAAGTGCTTTATGATGCAGCAAAAGTAGGGCAGAGGCAAGTAAAACAGACAACAATCAGGTTGAAACAAATAGTAATCACGTTGATTTTTTCACTTTTTCGGCATATTCTGACGGGCGGCATCCATACATTTCCTGAAAACATTTGCTTAAATAACTGGAACTGCTAAAACCTGTGTGTTCCGCAATTTCCGTAATGCTTAGCTTGCCCTCTGTTATCAGTTGTGCTGCCCGTTGCAGACGAATGTTGCGGATAAAGAGGCTGGGAGACTGATCGAGCATAGTCACCAGTTTGCGGTATAATCCCGTTCGCTCCATACAGAGGTCGCGGCTTAGTTGCTCCACCGAATAGCCATTGACGTGCAGATTCTGTTCCACCAGTTTGATGGCTTGTGCCAGAAATGCAGATTCTTCCGTATCCTGTTGCTGATGGTCGGGAGACGTTTCTTCTATGCCACAGGTTAGAGAATTATTTTGTTCGATCAGGTTGCGGATACGGAGTAATAGAATCTCTTCTTTATGCTTGCGTTCCATTTCCTTTCTGCTCCAATAGATATACAACCGGATACCGGTGAAAGCAATCAGTAATAAAATGACTGCATACAGGATATAAGCCGTGGTTGTTTTCCACCACGGTGCATGGATGGTTAATTTTATTGCTGTCACTTTGCCGTTCCACTGAAGAGGATTGTCCGAAGCCATGACTTTGAATGTATAATCTCCCGGTGGTAAATTTGTAAACAGCTTGAAGAAGACCTTTCCCCACGGTCGCATTTCCCTGTCTTCCTGCAAATGTACTCATCCATTGCGGGTCGATACCTTCCAGTTGATAACGGTAGTATGTGCGTTCATGATTGATATAATTCAATGCCGAAAATTCGAAAGTCAGGAAGTTTTGGTTATAGTCCAGTTCGATTTCGGTTGTATAAGGAGCAGCTTTGGACAGGATGATGCGGTTGCCATATTCTTTTCCTGTATTCACTTTCTCTCCATACAAGCGTAAGGCTGTGAAAACCGGCGGATCAGGAAGCATCGGATGAATGGAGTCCTTGTCGGGATGGAATATGCTAAAGCCATCAATACCACCCAAATAGAGAGTGCCGTCGGAAGAACTGAATACGGCATCTTTTATGTATTCGCCGTCCAAAGCACCGTCCAACTGATTGAACCGGGTGAAACTGATGTTCTTATTCTCCGGATTTATGTGGATGCGTGTGACACCGTTACTGGTCGTTACCCAGATGTCTCGATATTTGTCCTCAATGATACCCTGGATAAAGTTATTGCTCAATCCGTTTTCACGATAGAAGATACGTGGGGCAGAGTCGTTTTCGCTGGTAAAAAGTTCCAGTCCGTCAGGAGTTCCTGCCCATGTCCAGCCGCGTGTGTCGGTATATAATGTATTGTATACTTTATTTCTGAAATGATGGTTCTTGTTGGGGGGCAACCGATTCAGGATTTCAGGAGAATTTGTAGGGATAGCTGCCGGCTTCCATACCTGGGATTTCTGCTCATTGACTGTCAGTCGATAAATTCGGGAATGAGCTTTCAGATAGATATTTCCATCTTTATCTTCGGCGAAAGATTCAATATTGATTTCTTCTTCCGGGGAGACGGGAAATGCATTGCGACCTATATGAGTCAGTTTATGCATGGACGGGTGATGATATAATAAACCCCGATTGAAAGTTCCGAGCCATAACCCTCCTTGTCGGTCTTGAAAGACAGTGCTGATTTCGGTAGAGACAATCTGTCCGTTTCCGGTTTCCAATAGGGGGATGTATTTTTGTGTTCCTGTGTGGAGGTCAATCATCCAAAACCCGTGAACGCAACTGATATAGGCTTTCTCACCATTAGGGGTAATGATAAGGGTGTTGAGAGTATAGTTCTGTTCGAAGAGTTTTTTCCATGTGCGCTTGTGGCTATTGAAATAGAATAAACCGCCTTTACGCCCGTTGCGTAGTTGATAGAAGCCGTCTGCACTTTTGACGACGAGAGAAGTATTTTGATATTCAGCCTGTTCGGATGCAGGATAAGCGGCTATATTGTATACAGTTTTTTGGTCGGCTATGTGGTAACAGGACACTTCGCCTGTGTCATAGAATAAATATAGGGAGGTACTGTCGGCATTCAGGTTCTGCAATTTTCCGGAATACTTGCCGGGCAAGGTTATACGGGTCTTGTTGTTTAATTCCAGTAATTCGTTAGCTATGAGTAGCCAGATGTGTCCTGAATCGTCTACAAAAAGGTCTTCTACGGGGGCTTGTATCTCTCTGTTCTTAAAGTAAGCATCTAAATCAGGAATGTATTCCTCTCTGTACAGGTCAATGCACATCAGTTTGTGAGTATCTTTAATCCATAACAGAGAATCCCCACTCTGGTAAATGCGGTAATGCCCGTTATATTGGTTTAATGGATATACGTATTCCGTGGTGCGGTGAAGATAGCTGAAATGTACACCGTCGTATAGATTTACATTACCGCTGGTGGTGAATACCATTCTTCCGTCGGGCAACTGGAGGATATAACGTATTTGGTTATCACTCAATCCTTGCGACGCATTGATGGTGGTGAACAGGAATTCACCGGCATATATGAACGGTGTCATCCTGAAACAGAAAAATAAGCAGAGCAGAATCCGTATGTTTCTCAAACTATTGGTAGTCATGGCTATGTTTCAAGATTACAAAGATAAAAAAAGTCGGCTTATGAAGCACGACTTTTCTATCTGTTAAAGGCAGTTATTTATCATTCAGCTGATAAAAAGTGGCATTTTGACTTAATTTTGGGCTTTTATGAATGATATTCAGACGAATGTTTGTATATAAAGCTTTACTTTTGCGATGAATCTGACATTATAAACATATCATTACCATGAAAGCAAGATTTGCATTATTTTTATTGTTTGCTATTTTATCATTAAAACTCTCTGTGGTCTTTGCGCAGGAAAACATATTCACCGTCCGGCAGCCGGATTATCAGAAAAGCCCTTATACGGGAATGACTCGTCAGCACTGGATACAGGCAGGCGAGTATTTATTAAAAGGTGCATTTAACTATATACATACATTAGACGATCAAATGTATTTTCCGAAACAGCTGGATAAAACATATCCGAGAAATACGGGAGAAATTCCGGTAGCAAAGCTGGAAGGTCTGGCACGGACTCTATTTGTAGCTGCTCCTCTTTTGAAAGATAATCCAGAACTGGAGATGAACGGGATAAAAGTGGCAGACTATTATCGTTATCAACTGATAAATATCTCTAACCCTGAAAGTAGGAGCTATATTCCGCATCGTACGGGAGGTCCCAGTCAGACATTGTTGGAACTGGGCTCTTTGGCAATCTCGATGAAAGCTGCACAGGAAGTGTTATGGAATCCTCTCACTAAGAAACAGAAAGATTCACTGGCTGCTACCATGTTGAGTTATGGAGAGGGACCGACTATTGGTTCCAACTGGATGTTTTTCAATGTCTTTATCTTGAGTTTTCTGAAAGATCAGGGATATGCCGTGAATGAAAGCTATCTGGAGTCGAACCTGCAAAAACTTCTCGCACGCTATCGGGGCGAAGGCTGGTACAATGACGCTCCGGCTTATGACTATTATAGTGCGTGGGCTTATCAGACTTACGGACCTATTTGGGCGGAAATGTTCGGGAAGAAACAATACCCTCAATATGCAAGGCAGTTTATGGAAAATCAGCATGACATGGTTGATAATTATCCATTTCTGTTCAGCCGTGATGGCAGGATGAATATGTGGGGACGGAGTATCTGTTATCGTTTTGCCGTTACTGCTCCTTTGTCTTTGTATGAATATGACAAAAGTGGTAATGTGAATTATGGATGGATGAGAAGGATAGCTTCTTCTACGTTGTTGCAATTTTTAGAACGTCCGGAATTTCTGGAAGATGGTGTTCCGACAATGGGTTTCTACGGACCTTTTGCTCCTGCTGTTCAGATTTATAGTTGCCGGGGTAGTGTTTATTGGTGCGGAAAAGCTTTTCTTAGTTTGTTGTTGCCGGAAAACTCTAACTATTGGTCGGCTACAGAGAATAACGGTCCTTGGGAGAAAGAACTGAAAAAAGGGGAAGTGTATAATAAGTTCCAGCAGGGAACTAATCTATTGATAACCAATTACCCGAATTGTGGCGGATCTGAAATGCGTTCATGGTGTCATGAGACTGTGGCAAAAGATTGGCAGAAATTCCGCAGTACCGAAAATTATAATAAACTGGCTTACCATACAGAGTTCCCCTGGATGGCAGATGGGAAGAATGGGGAGATTTCCATGAATTATGGAACAAGGAATAAAAAAGGGGAATGGGAAGTGTTGCGGTTGTATACGTTCAAAAGTTTCGAAAATGGAATTTATCGTCGTGACGCTGTGCTCGAAACGGATAGCACTGTGAAGTATCAGTTGGCGGATATTCCTCTGCCGGATGGAATTCTGCGGGTAGATAAGGTGACTGTTTCAGAACCGGCGGAGATTTGTTTGGGACATTATTCCCTGCCTCGTCTGGATTCCGATATAAAGGAAACATGTTGCAAGGTGGGTAAACAGAATATTCCGGTACTCTCTAACGGAAAATATGAATTGGCAATGATACCATTGACAGGTTGGGAGAAAACATATACGGTATATCCGGAGGGAGTGCATCCTGTAAGTGAGAAATGTGCATTAAATATGGTTTCCGATCAGTTATCCGGTGAAAAAATATATGTGACACTTCAATTATGGAAGAAGAATGAGAAAAGAGGTTTTACTTCAAAAGAGCTGACACCGGTGAAATCTGTCCATGTGTCAGAGGATAAGAAACAGGTGACGGTTTGTTTATCAAACGGTGAAATAAAAACTATTTCGTTTGAGTAATGAATCCCATTCAAGTAACTGATATTTAATTAAGAAACATATTGCTATCATGAAAGAGAAGATTGTTTGGATTTTTGTCGTTTTATATCTGTGTAGCTTTCATTTGAATGCCCAAAATGCAGAAAATAATCCTACTGGCGGCGGGTATCAAGTTGCAGCTGAAGGAGCTTGGTGTTGGTTTGCCGATCCGAGAGCCTTGCATTATGAAAACAAGGAGGGAACTATAAATAAGACATATATCGGTTACATCGATATTCATGGTAATATAAAGGCGATGCAGTATGACTTTCAAAAGAAGGAACAGGAAGAAGTATTGATCCGTTCGTATTTTCAGCCGGACGATCATAACAATCCCACTTTTCTTGTATTGCCCGATGAAAGAATCATGATTTTCTATTCAAGACATACGGATGAACCTTGTTTTTATTACAGAGTCTCCCGAATACCGGGGGATATTACTACTTTAGGTGAAGAAAAGAGGATTGAAACAAAAAATAATACGACTTATCCTTCTCCGTTTATTCTGTCGGATGATCCTGAACATATTTATTTATGCTGGCGTGGAATCGGTTGGCATCCGACTATTGCCAAGCTTTCATTACCGGACGGCAAAGATGAGGTGGATGTAGTATGGGGACCGTATCAAATCGTACAATCTACCGGCGCCCGTCCGTATGCGAAATACATGTCTAACGGGAAAGATAAGATTTATTTGACTTACACCACGGGACATCCGGATAATGAACTTCCCAACTTCCTTTATTTTAATTATATCGATATCAAAACATTGCAGTTGACTGATGTCAGGGGAACCGTACTTTCTACTATTGCCGACGGCACATTTAAGGTGAACAAGACAGGTGATTATGCGAAACAATACCCGTCTACGGTAGTGGATAATCCTTCTGAACGTGACTGGGTATGGCAAATAGCTTCGGACAGGAACGGAAATCCGGTGATAGCAATGGTACATATCAGCGATAATAAAGAATCTCATGATTATTACTATGCAAAATGGAACGGACACGAGTGGAAAAAGACTTTTCTTATTAATGCCGGTGGACATTTTCATCAGACGCCGAATTTAGAAAAGTGTTATAGTGCCGGTATGGCTATCGATCCGTCGAATGTTAATGAGGTATATTGCTCATTACCGGTAGAGGGAAAATATGGTAAGGTGTATGAGATTGTAAGATTTATCATGAGTGAAGATGGAGAGGTTATTTCTAAGGAGGCAGTCACAAAAGACTCGCAACTGAATAATGTCCGTCCTTATATGATACCGGCTTCAGAGGGTACCCCATTGCGGCTGACTTGGATGTATGGCAACTATTATGATTGGATTGTCAGTTTACAACATCCACAAGGCTATTCTACAGGAATAGCCTGCGACTTCAAAGGATTCCCCGATAGAAAAAAGAAGAAGATGATAGCGGCATCCGGCAAAGAAATACGATTTGATCCTGAAAAACCTTTTGTGCTGGAACAGACGATTACTCTTGGCGCAGATAATTATCAAGGTTGCTTGTTGCAACTCGGTGATCTGGAATATTATCTAAACGGAGAAACGATGAAACCTGAAATCAGATATAAAGGGAAGGTATATACCAGCACAAATGTATTGGGAACATCGGATTGTTGGAAAACACAGGCTCGTGGAACCGGTGGCAAGTGGTATACTCCGCAGAAATATGGGGAGGTTCGTTTGAGGATGGAATATAAGAAAGGTGTTTTATGTGTATATATAAATGACTTGCTCGATCAGAGAATTGACTTTGATTGAAAGCGAGCGAACTCTTTTATGGAGTGGGCTAATAAGTGGAATCCTCGTTTATATCGTATTATATAATAAATGAGGACTAAGTTCGAAGTACAAATTCTCCATAATATCATACATTTAATAGAGAATGATTGTTTTTAGCCCTTTTTTGACATATAAGTAGACCTTTATATTTTATGTATCATCTATCTTTGTAGACAAGAAATCTTATTTAATATCATGAATATGAATAGACATTGTGGAATAATTAAGTTTATATTATTAGGGGTGGTTTGTATATCATTACTGCCTGTATCAGTGCATGCACAGAAGTATACGGAGTTTATCCCCGGTGAAGTTTGGAAAGATACGGATGGAAATCCGATCAATGCCCATGGTGGCGGCCTTCTTTATCACGATGGTACTTACTATTGGTATGGCGAATACAAGAAAGGGAAAACCATTTTGCCTGACTGGGCTACGTGGGAGTGTTATCGTACGGATGTGACCGGAGTAGGTTGTTACTCTTCTAAAGACTTGCTGAATTGGAAATTTGAGGGTATTGTACTTCCGGCAGTTAAAGACGATCCGAATCATGACCTGCATCCCTCCAAAGTATTGGAACGTCCGAAAGTGGTTTATAATAAGAAAACGGGCAAATTTGTAATGTGGGCCCATGTGGAAAGTGCTGATTACAGTAAGGCTTGTGCCGGAGTGGCAGTTTCCGATTCTCCTGTCGGTCCGTTCGTTTATCAGGGAAGTTTTCGTCCGAACAATGCGATGAGCCGCGATCAGACTGTTTTTGTGGATGATGATGGACGTGCTTATCAGTTTTATTCTTCAGAAAATAATGAAACGATGTATATCAGTCTTCTGACTGATGATTATCTGAAACCGAGCGGACGTTTTACACGCAATTTCGTAAAAGAATCGAGAGAGGCTCCGGCAGTATTTAAATATAATGGTAAATATTATATGTTGAGTTCCGGTTGTACTGGCTGGG
>UMCL01007053.1_pt1 | contig 17386 bp, 16 predicted proteins | sample 1964221 | NCBI WGS metagenome assembly UMCL01 (sample SAMEA4835967, study PRJEB28245) | human gut metagenome | biome: gut microbiome; material: fecal sample | place: Denmark | collected 2008
TTTGTAACCTTTGTAACCTATTCCGGTAAATTTTGACAGAAAGAACCGTCCCGGAATCCCTTAATTTTATACTTTTGCACGACTAAAAATGAATCAGGGATGTTTTTGGAGAGTACTAATCGGGCCGGTTGGATAGAGGTGGTTTGCGGTTCTATGTTTTCCGGTAAGACGGAAGAGTTGATCAGGCGGTTGAAGCGGGCACAGTTTGCCCGGCAAAAGGTGGAAATATTTAAACCGAAAATCGATGTGCGTTATTCGGATGAAGATGTGGTATCGCATGACGCGAATACGATTCGTTGTACGCCGGTGGAAAATTCGGGTAATATTTTGTTATTGACCGGAGATGTCGATGTCGTCGGAATCGATGAAGCCCAATTTTTTGATTCTAATATAGTGTCGGTATGTAAAACATTGGCAGATAACGGTATCCGCGTAATAGTCGCTGGGCTGGATATGGATTATACCGGTAAACCTTTCGGGCCGATGCCTGATTTGATGGCTGTGGCCGAATATGTGACGAAAGTACATGCGATCTGTGTCCGTTGCGGGAATTTGGCCCAGCATTCCCATCGTCTGTCGGATAATGATAAATTGGTGATGCTGGGAGAAAAGCACGATTATGAACCGATATGCCGGCATTGTTTTAACGAATTAATGAAAAAAGAGCACCAATAACCGCTTGGGCTGCCGAAAATGGGGGACAGAAAGAATGTTTTCTATAAAATAATCCCTTGTTTTAATTATATTTATAAATATCCTTTATTTTTGTTTTCGGAAACAAACAGAAAGAAAGTGGATGGCGCTAAATGAACAGGAAATATTAAGAGGGGTAAATCAAAAGGATTTAAAAGCGTGGGAAACGCTGTATGCCTCTTATTATGCAGCCCTTTGTTCATATGCCGATGGTATTGTAAAAGATTCCGATACGGCTCAGGATATCGTTCAGGATACTTTGATCAGGATCTGGAATTCCGACCGGACCTTTCTGGATATCAAAGAATTGACTTGGTATTTATATCGCTCGACCTACAACAATGCCCTGTTCCATCTTCGTACCCAGGCTTCCCGTCAGAATATTTTACGTAAGATGGTAGCGGAGGAGGTTGAATTACCCGACGAACAATTCGCTTTAACCGTACGGGAAGAATTGATCCGCCAACTCTATGTCTATATAGAAGATCTGCCCGAAGAAAGAAAAAAAATACTTTTGATGAGTATTCAGGGACATTCGGGAAATGAGATTGCCGATCTGCTCGGAATCAGTATTAATACGGTAAAAACCCAAAAGAACCGGGGATTCAAGTATTTGCGTGAAAAGTTAAAAGATTCGGTTTTGTTATTTCTGTTGTAATTGTCTGTTCAGATAGCTGTTTTATATTGAGTTTATAAAATCTGTCGGTGCTATATTTAAGAATAATAAACATATCGTCGGTTCCGAGCATCCCTCCCGGCATATGATTATGTTTCATCACAGTGAAGGCATGCCGGGCTTCGGTTTTCTTCAAAAGTCCTTTCATGTAAGCCGTTACGATCAGGTTGGTTGCCGGACATCCCGACTGACAGAGCCTTCCAGTTCTGCCGGACTTCGGCATTCCTGGGGAGAGGAGAAGACTTCTATTTCTGAAAGTCCCAGGGTAGGTCGTCACCCTCGGTGACTTCGAATCTCAGGCGTTTGGTAGTTTTGGGGGCGAATTCGACGACTTTAACTGTCCCGTCGTTGGAGATCGTGTTGACAGACAGTCGGTTACCGTCATCGAAATGAATGGTAATACCTGCTGTATGAATTTGTTGTGAAGGTTTGTAATACAAATGGATGCGATTGATATTCCGTGGAGTATCCCATTCGAGTTTTATCCGGGGATAGTCGATCGAGCCGTAAAATGAAACCAATAGTCCGGTATATTGCTGTTGTAGTCTTGACACTATTGAACTGAAGTTTATAAAATGTGTAAAGTCAAAAGACCTTGCGGACATTTGTTTACGTTTGCAGGTGCGATCGACTGGAATAAAGTTTAGTTAATTATTGGAAGGACATTACCGGACTTTATAAGCTAAATAAAAATTTAATGGTGCAGGGGGATTATATTGGACTGCTATCACTATATTTGCATGCATTAAAAATTGTGAAGACTTACCTATGAAATCGGGATTGATATATGAATAAGGTTGGGTGGATTCAGAAAGTTATCGTTTTGTCGGGTATGGTGATGGTTGGGGTGGTTACGTCTGTTTTCGGACAGACGGAGGATAGTTTGGCTAATAGGCTGCCCCATCGGTTCGTTCATGGCTTGGGAGTAGAAGCAAGACCCGAATATGTTTTTCCTACTCATCCTTTTCTGAGGGGAGAAAATCCGGAGCGGAAACTGATTCGCGGAGCTTTTTCTACTCATTTTAAATATGCGCTTCATTATCAGCCCGGAAGTATTTACGATCGGATTTATGGGAATGTTTATCAGGGAATCGGATTGGGCTGTTATTCGTTTGGAGAGTCCCGGCAAATCGGTAATCCTGTTGCTTTTTATCTGTTTCAGGGAGCACGTATCGCCCGGATTTGTCCGTGGTTGTCGTTTAACTACGAATGGAATTTCGGATTGTCTGGTGGCTGGAAATCCTATGATGAACACTATAATTCCTACAATAAGATGGTGGGATCGAAGATCAATGCTTATCTCAATGTTAATTTTTATCTGCGTTGGGCACTTTCTCCCCGTTTAAGTCTGATTTCGGGAGTCACTTTGACCCATTTTTCAAATGGAAATACAAATTTCCCCAATGCAGGGGTGAATACCCTTGGGGGAAAACTCGGTGTAGAATATAATTTTTACCGGAAAGAAGATCTGACCTCTTTACATGCAGCCGCTTCTTATCATATTCCTCCTTTTCAGCGGCATGTCAGTTATGATTTTGTATTTTTCGGTTCATGGCGGCGGAAAGGAATCTGGATGCAGGAGGGGCAATATCCGTTACCCGAGTCTTATCCGGTTTTTGGATTTAATTTTGCCCCTATGTATAACGTCGACTATAAACTTCGGCTAGGGGTTTCTTTGGATGGAGTATATGATGGAAGTGCAAATTTGTATCTTTCCGATGAGGCATATGGAGACATCGATAAGTCACAAATCAGGCGGCCTGCTCTTTATAATCAATTTGCCTTGGGGATGTCGGGGAGGGTAGAGTATGTTATGCCTTTTTTTACCGTAGGGATCGGTATGGGTACTAATTTTATCGGAAAAGGCGATCTGAGGGCTTTTTATCAAATGTTGACTTTGAAAATAGCCATGTCACGGGATACTTTTTTACATGTGGGTTATAACCTCCAGAAATTTCACGACCCCAATTTCCTGATGTTGGGAATCGGTTTCCGTTTCAACAGTAAATATGCCGCATTTTAATTTTTTACCCGGGTTATCTATAACGCATAACTGAAAACTATCTAAGTAAAAATTGCTCTTGATTACAGATTAGATTTTTTCTTGATAAATGATGAACTAAAAAGAAATTGGCGGCTTTAACTATTTTCTTTGTTTTATCACTTAACTTTGTAAGTGAAACTGGAGTATTTACCCGGACAACAATAAAAAACATGTCGGTTTTATAATAAATCCATATCATAAAACAACTTAGTTATAGAGAATACATGTCAATATGGAACAGGTTTATAGGACTCATAAATGCTGAGGATTCCATCAGTAATAAGAAAATATCTGTACAATATAATGCCCTACACTATGCCATAGTAGATGTTGAAATTGGTTTGGAGGATTACAAAATTCATGATATTGGGGCACTTCGCTATGATGGTGCAGTATATCATAAAGTTTCGAAAGAGGAACTTTTTGAATTTTTTAGTGACGTGGACTATATTTGTGGTCACAATATCATTCATCATGATGCCAAATATCTGTTCACGGATAAAACATGTCGTTGGCTTTTAGTCGATACACTTTACATCTCACCGCTATTATTTCCGGAACGCCCATACCATAGGCTGTTGAAAGACGACAAACTCATGAGCGAACAGATAAATAATCCGGTGAATGATTGCGAAAAAGCCAAAGATTTACTGTTGGATGAAATAGCACGCTGGAAGTCGTTTCCGGAGAGAAAATGCAGACTATTTGCCTCGTTGCTAAAGGATAAGAAAGAATTTGAAGGCTTTCTCAGCATGGTAGGGGCAGAGTATCTCAATGAGGGATTGGCCGGAGTAATAAGGGATCTTTACAAAGGGAAAATTTGCGGACATGCAGACCTTGTTATGCTGGTCAAAGAATATCCTTGCGAATTGGCATACGCATTGGCTCTGATCGACACAACCGACCAACGTTCCGTTACTCCCGGATGGGTGCTTCACCATTATCCTGCAGTGGAATTTGTGCTAAAACTCCTGCGTCATACCAGTTGCAAGGAAGGTTGTGATTACTGCAATACCCAGCTGAGCGTGCTTTATAATTTAAAAGCATTCTTTGGGTATGAACAATTCCGGACATACGAAGGAGAACCACTCCAGGAACAAGCCGCTCAGGCAGCGGTGAAAGGCATGTCGTTATTAGCGATATTTCCTACCGGTGGGGGAAAATCGCTTACTTTCCAACTGCCCGCACTTATGGCCGGCAATTCTGTGCATGGGCTTACGGTTGTGATCTCTCCTTTGCAGTCGCTGATGAAGGACCAGGTAGATAACCTTGCCGATAGAGGTATTACCGATGCGGTAACCATTAACGGTTTGTTGGACCCCATTACCAGAGCACTGGCCATACAGAGAGTACGGGATGGAGAAGCCTCACTTCTATACATATCTCCGGAAATGCTTCGCTCTAAAACTATCGGGAGAATATTATTGGCACGCCATATTGTGAGATTTGTGATAGACGAAGCACATTGTTTTTCTTCATGGGGACAGGATTTCCGGGTGGATTATCTCTATATAGGAAAATTTATCCGGGAATACCAGCAAAAGAAAGGAAGTAGAAATCCGATACCGGTATCCTGTTTCACTGCTACGGCTAAACAGAAAGTAGTGCAGGACATTTGTGACTATTTCAAGCAAACGTTGAATTTGGATTTGCGGTTGTTTGCATCGACGGCCTCAAGGATCAATCTGCATTACTCTGTCATCCATGCCGAAACGGATGAAGATAAATATTTAAAACTGAGGGGACTGGTGGCAGAATCTGATTGTCCGGCCATCGTTTATGTATCCCGTACCGGACGTACGAAAGAGCTGGCTACCAAATTAACTCGTGACGGTTATAAGGCATTGCCTTTCAATGGCAAGATGGAAACTGACGAAAAGATTGACAACCAGGATGCATTTATGAATGACCAGGTTCGCATCATTGTGGCCACATCAGCTTTTGGCATGGGAGTCGATAAGAAAGATGTCGGTTTGGTGGTGCACTACGATATTTCGGATTCTCTGGAGAATTATGTGCAGGAAGCAGGGAGAGCCGGGCGCGACCCTAACCTCAGTGCCCGTTGCTATGTGCTTTATGGTGACAATGATTTGGATAAGCATTTTATATTACTGAATCAGACAAAGCTAAGTATCAGCGAAATACAACAGGTATGGAAAGCTGTAAAAGACCTTACCCGGCGACGCATGAGAGTGAGTTGTTCTGCATTGGAAATAGCCCGGCAGGCAGGATGGGACGATTCGGTATCCGACATCGAAACCCGTGTACGGACAGCTTTAGCAGCTTTGGAACAAAGTGGATACCTGATAAGAGGAAACAATGTGCCTCAGGTATATGCTACAGGTATCACGGTGAGAAACATGGATGAAGCGAGGATGCGTATATCAAAGTCACAGCTATTTGGCAGGGATGAAATAGAAAAGACTGTCCGAATCATCAAGTCACTGATTTCACAGAAGTACATTGCCAAGGCTCAGGATGCAGAGGCAGAATCGCGGGTGGATTATCTGGCAGATATTTTGGGGCTAAGTAAGAAGGAAGTCGTATCGGTTGTGGAGCGAATGCGCCAGGAAGGTATATTGGCAGATAGTAAGGATATATCTGCCTATTTGCTGGATGCCGGTGACTCGAAACGAAAATCAACGATCCTCCTCGAACGTTTTGCAAAACTTGAAAAATACATCCTTAACCGTATTCCTGACGAAGCTTTACGGATATCCTGCAAGCAGCTGAATGAGGATGCAATGAACGACGGAATCGATACCTCCAGGGAAAAGGATATCCGGACACTGCTCTACTTCCTTGCTATCAAGGGATATATCCGTAAAAAAGAAGATGCCCTCCGCAATATGGAAATCAGCCGTCAGACAGGTAGGGAAACAACCCTTAATCGTTTTGAAAAACGATTGGAAATTAGTCGTTTAACTTTGGAGTGGCTATATCAGTTAGTTGCTGCTACGAAAAAAGGAAATTCAGAAAAACAGGTAGTTCAATTCTCTGTGGTAGAACTTCTTAATCAGATAATATCAGGTCCTCACGCCTTGTTCACTAAACTCGACAATGTACAGTTGGAAGAGGTGGAGGAGGCGCTTTTGTATCTCTCAAAAATCGGTGCGCTCAAACTTGAAGGCGGTTTTTTGGTTCTTTACAATGCCATGGATATCCAAAGAATAAAGGACAATAAATCGAGATATAAGTTGGATGACTACCGAATGCTGAATGAATTCTACAAGCAGAAGATTCAGCAAGTTCATATCGTGGGTGAGTATGCCAATTTGATGGTGAAGGATTATAATGCAGCTTTGCAATATGTGCGGGACTATTTCCAAATGGACTATAAGAAATTTATCACGAAATATTTCAAAGGGGACAGGGTAAATGAAATACAGCGTAATCTGACGCCGAAGAAATATCGACAATTATTCGGTCAGTTGTCCAAATGCCAGATGGAGATTATTTCCGATAAGGATTCTCGTTGCATTGTTGTCGCAGCAGGGCCCGGCAGTGGAAAAACACGTGTGTTGGTTCACAAACTCGCATCCCTTTTATTACTCGAAGATGTAAAGCATGAGCAACTTTTGATGTTGACATTTTCAAGAGCAGCCGCTACGGAGTTCAAACAGAGACTTATGGAATTGATAGGTAACGCTGCCCACTTTGTCGAGATAAAGACATTTCATTCTTATTGCTTTGATCTCATGGGGCGGATAGGTAACCTTGAAGCGGTTAGGGACGTTGTTGCCGAAGCTGCCGGGATGATAAATCAGGGGGAGGTGGAACCCAACAAAATCGGTAAAACAGTGTTGGTCATAGATGAGGCTCAGGATATGGGTGTTGCAGAATATACACTGGTGAAGGCTCTTATGGCTAGTAATGAGGAAATGCGTGTAATAGCGGTGGGGGATGATGACCAGAATATTTATGAATTCCGTGGGTCGGATTCCGGCTACATGTATCGGTTAGTACAAGAGCCCGGCAGTAAGTTTATCGAGATGACCGAGAATTATCGCAGTGCGCGCCATCCGGTAGATTTCGCCAACAAATTTGTGAAAGTCTTGGGTAAAAGAATGAAAAGCACGCCGATTATCTCGATGAGAAAAGAGAACGGTTGGGTGAGGGTGACGCGCCATGAATCAAAATATATGTATCAGCCACTTGTAAAGGAATTGGTTCGCTATCGCGGGAATGGAACTATGTGTGTACTCACCCAGACAAATGAAGAGGCTGTAATTTTGATGGCTCTTTTGCGGAAATGGGGGATTGACAGCAAGTTGATACAATCGATGGACGGTTTCCTCTTTTGGAACATGGTCGAAATGAGATATTTTCTGAGGTATATAGACAAACGGGTGAAAACACCCCTGATCCCTGAAGAATTATGGGAAAATGCAAAATATGCTACCTTTTCCGCTTACGATAGAAGCCAGAGTCTGGCGTATGTGAAGCGTTGTGTAGAGCTGTTTGAACAAACCAATAAAACAAAATACGTTAGCGACTTCAAAGAATTTGTATTTGAGTCGTCGGTGGAAGATTTCTGCGATACTTCGGGTGCAGACGTTGTGGTATCGACTATTCATAAAGCCAAGGGGAGAGAGTTTGATGACGTATATATGCTCATTGCTGACCATTATGTGAAAGATGATCAGCTGATGCGTCGGTACTATGTGGGGATGACCCGTGCAAAAAATCGGCTGTTTGTACATACGAATGGGGACAGCTTTAATCAGGTAAGTGCAGATGAGTATCTTATCGACCCGGAAGAATATACTATGCCTGAAGAAATAGTGTTGCAACTTTCTCATAAAGATGTCAATCTGAGATTCTTTAAGGAACTTAAGCGGGAGGTACTGACCTTAAGGGGAGGAGATGTTTTGAAGTATAAAGATTCCATTTTGTACGACACTTTGACCCATAAACCGGTGGCGAAGTTGTCACAAAACATGCAGAAAACCTTGTCGGAATGGAAAGAAAGAGGCTATGAAGTAAAATCTGCATCCGTTCGGTTCATCGTGGCATGGAAGCCTAAGGACGCACCGAAAGACGAACCGGAAACTGCTGTTCTGTTGCCTGATTTATTACTGAATACTATTATATCCTAATAATTCTGCAAGTGTTATTACTTGTTCACGTTTGGTACGCCTATCAACACGCCTCTATTTTACTGAACATTGGGGTATTTATTTCTAAAACTACAGCTTGTTGACGTTGCAACAACCCTTGTTCGTCTCTCAACTCTCTAATTTTTGGGGATAACATATTTGTTTCTTTTCTTTTGTATTATCAAGTAATAAGTTTAATTGAGCTTGGAGTTCCTCTCGATTAGGAAGACGTTGCTGATAGCGTATCGCAAAAAGTTGGTTGTCTATACCTTGAAGGGCATATTCCATCAACAGCTTATCCTTCTTCGTTCCCAAAACAATACCAACCGGTGAATTATCGTCTGGCTGACAGATTGCGTTTTCAAAGTAATTTAGGTAGAGATTCATCTGGCCTATATCACCATGCTTAATTTCTACACGTTTCAAATCAATCAAGACATAGTACTTTAGAATTGCGTGATAGAACACTAAATCAACTTTGAAACGTCTGGCACCAATCGGTACGCCAATAAAGGCATCTGTCTGATTCCAATAGGAATTGCTCAATGTTGGTCTTCGAAGCTTTTTCTAGTTCCGTCTCTTTGTAACGCTTATGCTGAGGTATTTCTACAAATTCAAGAACGTACGGGTCGTGAATAATGTTGGCTGGAGTTAGTACCTCATATCCCTCATTGGCAGGAGCAAGTACACCTTCTTTGTTTGTGCTGAGCGCAAGTCACTGGAATAGTGACGAGTTGATCTGGCGTTTCAGTTCTCTGACCTTCCAACTTTCCTTGATACACTCCTTCATATAGAACTGCAACTCCATAGGATCCTCACACTTGAGTAATTCAAAGTAATGGCTCCACGGCAACTAGTGAAATAGCGTCTCACTTTTTGGAAAAGTCAAATACAGTTTGCGCATGTATTTTGCTCAAGATAAAATTTAAGTGCGCCTTGCAACTCCGCTGGTTCCTGAAACACAATTGTCTGAATTTCATATCGCAAATTAGTAGACGTTCTCAAGGGTATATGATAAAAATCAGTAAATAACGAAAAATTGAGCAATATTTAGTAAAACAAAAAGGAGTGCAACTTATTGGGTAACACTCCTTTTCTTATTTATCGTTTCAGATAGTTACTATCTTACTTCACTTCTTCAAAGTCAACATCGGTGACTTCCTGGTCTTTTCCGCCATTGTTCGGCTGACCGGCATTCGGGTTACCCTGAGGACCTTGCTGTGCACCGCCCTGCTGTTGTTGAGCCTGAGCGTTGTACATTTCCTGTGAAGCAGCCTGAAAGACACTGTTCAGTTTGTCGATGGCGCTGTTGATGCGGGCGACATCCTGAGCTTTATGAGCTTCTTTCAGTTCTTGCAGAGCAGATTCGATCGGCGCCTTCTTGTCGGCCGGCAATTTGTCTCCGAACTCTTTCAGTTGTTTTTCGGTCTGGAAGATCATAGAGTCTGCTTTATTGATCGTATCGACCTTTTCTTTTTCTTGCTGGTCGGAGGCTGCATTAGCAGCTGCTTCGTCTTTCATCCGTTTGATTTCGGCATCGGACAGACCGGAAGAAGCTTCGATCCGGATAGATTGCTCTTTACCGGTGGCTTTATCTTTGGCTGAAACATTCAGGATACCGTTGGCGTCGATATCGAAAGTGACTTCGATCTGAGGTACTCCACGCGGTGCTGGCGGAATGCTGTCCAAATGGAAGCGGCCGATCGTTTTATTGTCGCGGGCCATCGGACGTTCACCCTGTAAGATATGGATTTCTACAGAAGGCTGGTTGTCAGCTGCCGTAGAGAATACTTCCGATTTTTTAGTCGGGATGGTCGTGTTGGCTTCGATCAGTTTGGTCATTACACCGCCCAGTGTTTCGATTCCCAATGACAGCGGAGTAACGTCCAGCAACAAGACGTCTTTTACTTCTCCGGTCAGTACACCTCCCTGGATAGCTGCCCCTACCGCTACTACTTCGTCCGGGTTAACACCTTTCGAAGGAGCTTTTCCGAAGAATTCCTGTACTTTCTGCTGAACGGCAGGGATACGGGTTGAACCACCAACCAGAATCACTTCGTCGATATCGGAAGCTTTCATGTTGGCATCTTGCAGGGCTTTCCGACAGGGTTCGATCGTTGCCTGGATCAGACTGTCGCATAATTGTTCGAACTGAGCACGGGTCAGCGTACGTACCAGATGCTTTGGAATTCCGTTGACCGGGAATATGTACGGCAGATTGATTTCTGTAGAAGTTGAACTGGACAATTCGATTTTTGCCTTTTCAGCAGCTTCTTTCAACCGTTGGTGAGCCATCGGGTCTTTACGGATGTCTACCCCTTCGTCTTTCTGGAATTCGTCAGCCAGCCAGTTGATGATCTTATCGTCGAAATCATCCCCACCTAAATGGGTATCTCCATTAGTCGATTTTACTTCGAATACCCCGTCACCCAATTCCAGAATGGAGATATCGAATGTACCACCCCCGAGGTCGAATACTGCGATTTTCTGATCCTGGGACTTTTTATCCAAACCATATGCCAAAGCGGCAGCTGTCGGTTCATTGATGATACGTTTTACAGTCAAACCTGCAATTTCTCCTGCTTCTTTCGTTGCCTGGCGCTGTGCATCGTTGAAATAAGCCGGAACGGTGATGACTGCTTCAGATACTTCCTGACCCAGATAATCTTCTGCCGTTTTCTTCATTTTCTGCAAAATCATGGCAGAAATTTCCTGTGGGGAATACTGACGATTGTCGATCACTACCCGGGGAGTATTGTTGTCACCTCTCACCACTTCATAAGCTACTCGTTTGATTTCGTTCTGTACCTGATCGAAACTTTCACCCATGAAACGTTTGATCGAGTATATCGTTTTTTTCGGATTGGTGATAGCCTGACGTTTGGCTGGATCACCTACTTTCCGTTCGCCGTTGTCTACAAAAGCTACAATTGAAGGGGTAGTACGCCGACCTTCACTGTTTGGTATTACTACCGGTTCGTTACCTTCCATTACAGCAACGCATGAGTTGGTAGTTCCTAAGTCAATTCCTATAATCTTTCCCATAATGTTAATGTATTTTATTTACTTACTTACTATTCGTTTTTACCTATTATTCGTTTTCGGTGTGTCTGAGGTTTTGATTCAAACACATTTATTTTTTATCAAATGGCATGCCAGTGCTTTTCTCCGGATTATTTTTGTAAAAATGGCGGTTTTTTTATAAAAATGGTGAAGGGGTATGGCAGGAAAAACTGTCAGAACGGCAGTTGCCGGCCCGGTAAATCTGTTACATAAACAAAAAAGTAGTATTTATACCCAACTTCGGCTATTAGAAATAACTTATTTTTGTAAGTTGTAAATAGTAATAAAGTGAAGACACTAGAAATGACTGATTATGTACTTGAATCCCGATGTTGTGGGACAAAGTTTGCAGATGAAAAATGGGAGTTGGATTGCCCGAATCGGGATGGCGCAGCTTTGATTTTTGCCAACTATGCAAAGAAACAACTGGAGGTGAAAGAAAATCTTCCGGGATTGTATAAATATTCCGATTGGTTACCTGTTTGTCGGACACTGGACGGTTCCGGAGCGCCTGTCACATACAAAAGTGAAGGGCTGGCCGGCGAATTGGGATTGTCGGATTTGTATATCACTTTTAACGGGTATTGGCCTGAAAAGGGAGCTCTGATGAAGACAGGGGCTTTCAAGGAATGTGAGGCTTATGCGGTTTGTGCCCGGATCAATGACTTGAACGATAAAGTGATGGTGGTGGCTTCGGCCGGTAATACCGCTCGGGCTTTTGCACGGGTTTGTTCCGAAAATAATATTCCTTTGTTACTATGTATTCCGCAGGATTGTATCGATGCCATGTGGTCGGCTAAACCGTTGAATCCTTGTGTGAAATTGGTCGCTACCGAAAGAGGAAGCGATTATTTCGATGCTATTTACCTGTCGAATATTATTTGTGAATTAGATAAGTTTTATCCGGAAGGAGGAGCGAAAAACGTTGCCCGGCGCGATGGAATGGGGACGACAGTACTTTCTGCCGTTACCACGATCGGACGGATTCCGGATTATTATTTTCAGGCTGTCGGAAGCGGAACAGGGGCGATCGCTGCCTGGGAGGCAAACAAACGGTTTATCGTAGATGGTCGTTACGGAAATAACCTGATGAAATTGATGGTGTCACAAAATATTCCGTTTACTCCGATGTATGATGCCTGGAAGGCCGGATCGCGGGCTCTTTTGCCGGTTGACGATACGGTTGCCCGTAAGCAGGCAGAAGAAATATGTGCTAAAGTACTTTCTAACCGTAAACCTCCTTATTCGTTGAAAGGAGGATTGTTCGACGCGCTTACCGAAACCGGCGGAGATATGTTTGCCATATCGAATGAAGAGGCGATGGAAGGTATGGTCTTGTTCGAACGCACTGAAGGGATCGATATCGAACCGGCCGCAGGAGTTGCAGTGGCTTCCCTGAAGCAAGCCATTCGTACCGGAGCTGTCGAAACCGATGCTGTGATTATGCTGAATATTACAGGCGGAGGTATCGCAAAATTTAAAAAAGAAAATAAAGTGGTTTATAAACAGCCCGATTGTGTCTTTGCACTCGATACAGATCCCGATACAATTAAAGAAACTGTGATGGAATTGTTTATTTGATCCTGCCGGAGGAGAAAACCGATTAAAGTTTTTTCCCTTAAACAGGATCGTGGTAGAATGGAATAGGTTTATAAAGTCCGTAAAGTGCCCTGGCACCTGTGGGGCTTCTTTTTAGTTGCAGAGGTTCGGAGAGTTACTGTGGTTTTAGAGGTTAAGTCTAACTGCTGTAACTTTTCGAACCTCTGTAATGATTTAAATGTCGATCTTTTTTCTGGCCAACTTTGTAACCTCGTTATTGTACACTACAGGTATTGAATTTTGTTTTATCTTTGCTGCATAAATCATACATAGGTCATGAAACACAGGAATAATCTGAAACGATTTTTGTATTTGGATTTTTATTACTCGGTTTTGCGCCGGGATTGGCGGATTTCCACTTTTCTTTCCGATCTTGTTTTGAAAACAGTGGCTGTTGTCATTGTCTCGATCGATCGTTTTATTAAAGATGCTTCGATGATCTCAGCTTCTGCTTTAACATTTTATTCTACGCTTTCTTTTATTCCTGTCGTTGCCCTGATTTTAGCTATCGCCCGTGGATTCGGTGCTGCAAAGGCATTCGAAGATTGGCTCAAAGAGCAATCTTATACCAATCCCGATGTGATGCAATGGGTGATGAATATTGCGAATAAAGCCTTGGATAATACGCAGGGAGGTGTGATTGCAGGTTTTGGTATTGTTTTACTCCTCTGGTCGGTTATCCGGATGCTTTCCAGTACCGAACTGGCTATGAACCGGATTTGGGGGGTGAAGAAGGGACGGAGTCTGGTAAAAAAATTTACCGATTACATGTCGATTCTGTTTATCGCTCCGATCCTGGTCGTATTGATCAGTAGTATGAATGTTTTTATGATGGCTAATTTGCAGGAATATGCCATGGACGAAGGATTATTGAGTTATGCCAGTGCTGCTTTGAAAGCTATTCTGACTTTGATACCCTATATCTTGGTATGGTTTCTTTTCGTATTTCTTTATATGTTCATGCCCACTACACCTGTGAAATTCAAATATGCTTTGGTGGCCGGTATTGTTGCCGGTACTGTTTTTCAAATTGTACAATGGTTCTATTTGCGTTTCCAGATCGGTGTGAGCTCGTATAATGCGATTTATGGTGGATTGGCCGCTTTGCCTCTTTTATTGGTGTGGTTACAGTTGAGTTGGAGTATCGTTTTGTGGGGGACGGAGCTGTGTTATATTATGCGCAACCGCCATTTCTTGTACCGGAATGCAATGAATGCGGATAATAAATGGGTGGATAACGTTGAAGTGACGTTGCGGATGTTGCGATATATTTCCGATTTGTATATTCATGGACAAGGAAGTCCTACGCTGGCTATGGTTTGTAAAAGACTCCGAATGAGTTCCAGTAAAGTCAGAGTAATCCTACAGGAATTGGTAGATCATAAAATCCTGGTCGAAGTAAAAGAAGACGATGATGTTTCTTATTTCCCGGCAGTGGATTTTCATCGTCTTTCTGTGGCGGATATTATTAATCGCTTATCTCATTTGGATCAGAATAAAGGTGAAGAATGGAAAGTCAGATTGGTTGGGGCAGTCAGACAGGAATTCGGTCAGGATACCTTTGCTTGAGCCTGATTTGCTCTCCTGAGCGAATGCTATTTTTTTCGGTCTGTTTGGTACTTATATTTTTTTTGAGTAATTTGGCTCAAAATTTAGAAATATGAGAAGAAAGATAGAGTTAGAGTACATTTTTTCGTCTTCTGTAAAAGTCTTGTTTTCTCGTTTAAGTACCCCTGCCGGTTTATCGGAATGGTTTGCAGATGACGTATTCCAAAAAGGTAATCAGTTTATTTTTATATGGAATGGTAGTGAGCAGCCGGCTACGCTCGTAGAATTGAAAAGTAATGCCGTGGTGAGGTTTCGGTGGGATGATGCAGAAGAGGAAGATGAATATTTTGAATTTAATATACATGTGGAGCCCTTGACCGGAGATGTAGCGCTGATTATTACCGATTTTGCCGATGAAGACGAAGTCAACGATACGATAGAGTTATGGAATAAACAAATGGATATCCTGCACCGGAACCTGGGGGCCTGATCTATACGGTTTTTGATGACCAGAGAGAGAGTATTGTAAACAAAAAAACGTACCTTTGTACCTGTTTTGAAGATTTTGATAATGTACAGGTTACTTATTGGCAAATGAAGAAACTACATATATTTATGCTCAAAAGCTTTATCGGGCCTTTTGTAGCTACTTTTTTCATCAGTATGTTCGTCTTGATTATGCAGTTTCTTTGGCGTATGATAGACGAAATCGTAGGAAAAGGATTAGAGTTTACGGTAATTGCCGAGTTATTGATTTATGTGGCGACCACTTTGGTACCCATGGCATTGCCGTTGGCAGTATTGCTTTCATCGATCATGACCTTCGGAAGTTTGGGAGAAAATTATGAGTTGATCGCCTTAAAATCAGCAGGTATTTCTCTCTACCGGATTATGAAACCTTTGATTATCCTGATTATATGCCTCACAGTATTCGCTTTTGTCTTTTCGAACAATATCCTTCCGGTGGCGAACCTTAAATTTTATAGCCTGCTTTACGATATCCGGAAACAAAAACCGGAGATGTCGTTTAAAGAAGGGATCTTTACGAACGATTTGGAAGGATATAGTATTAAAATCGATAAGATCAATAAAGAAACCGGCATGATGTATAACATGCTGATATACGAACATAAGGACGGTTCCGGGAATTATGATGTTACCAAAGCCGATTCCGGGATGATGATCAGTGATGCAAAAAGTAATCTGATGGAACTGGTCTTGTATAATGGCCATTCTTATACAGATGAGGGAATGAAGAATCCCAGTTCCCGTAAAACATTTCCTTTCAGAAGATTAAAGTTCGATAAGGAAACCGTATTGATCGAATTGCCGGGAACTGACCTGAAACGAAGCGACGAAGACGGATTTCGTTCTTATTCGATGATGCTGAATCTCAAACAATTGAGTCATTCGATCGATTCGGCACGAGCTGCATTGAAAGTGAGAAAAGCAGGAGATACGAAGAAATTATTGGCGAATAATTATCAAAGAAGCAAAAGTCCCAGTCCGCAACGGGATAGTATACTGGCCGATCAAAGCCGGGGAAAGTTCAGTGATCCCGACAGCCTTTTTACTGCTTTTGATATTGAAGAACAACGTCGGGCGGTCGATAATGCCCTGCAATATGCCAGAGAGGTAAAACAACGGAACCAGGACGATCTTCATTATTATGTGGCTCAGCAAGAGAATGTAATAAAGAGTCAATTGGAATGGCATCGTAAATTCACCTTATCTTTTGCCTGCTTTATTTTTTTCTTTATCGGTGCTCCTCTGGGGGCTATTATCCGGAAAGGGGGATTAGGAATGCCGGTGGTGGTTTCCGTGCTTTTGTTTATCATCTATTATATTATTTCGATGATGGGAGAAAGGTCGGCCAGGGAGGCTGTTATCTCTCCGGCTGCCGGGATGTGGATTTCTGCCTTTATTCTGTTGCCTTTGGGAATTATACTGACTTATAAATCCGTGACCGATTCCGAGATGATGAATACAGAAGCTTACACAAGAGTCTTTAAGAAATTGATTGCCTTTATAAAAAAGAAGAAAAATGCCAAGTCATAAGTTGCGTATCGTCTATATGGGTACTCCCGATTTTGCTGTCCTGCCCTTGAAAAGAATTATAGAGGCTGGATTTCAGGTTGTCGGAGTCGTTACTAATCCTGATAAACCGGCCGGTAGAGGACAACAGCTTCAGGAATCCGCAGTTAAAAAATACGCCCGGGAAATCGGCCTGAAGATTCTGCAACCCGAGAAATTCAGGGATCCCGATTTTTTACAGGCGCTGGCAGAGCTAAAAGCCGATTTGCAATTAGTTGTGGCATTTAAGATGTTGCCCGAAGTGGTTTGGAATATGCCTCCCTTAGGGACGGTGAATCTGCATGCTTCTCTGCTGCCGGATTACCGGGGAGCGGCACCGATAAACCGGGCCGTAATGAATGGGGAAACCTGCTCCGGGGTGACGACTTTCCTTTTAAAGCAGGAGATAGATACCGGCAATATTATTTTTCAGGAAAAGGTGGAAATCGGCGAGGAGATGACCGCTGGAGAATTGCATGACGAACTGATGGAGAAAGGGGCGGACTTGTTGCTGAAAACCGTGCAGGCGATGGAGGCAGGGGACTATCCGTTGACCGACCAGTGTGGATTGCTGCGGGGGCGCGAAGCGGT
>UMCL01038130.1_pt1 | contig 16809 bp, 10 predicted proteins | sample 1964221 | NCBI WGS metagenome assembly UMCL01 (sample SAMEA4835967, study PRJEB28245) | human gut metagenome | biome: gut microbiome; material: fecal sample | place: Denmark | collected 2008
TTCGAAAACACGTATTGGATACACCAAAAGATTTTATTTGCTTTATAATGAATGTTTTTACAATTCGCCCCCAAGTTGGGGGTGAATTGTGGAATAGTGTTTTACTATCTGAAATGAAGGATAATATTAGATGGAAAATAGATGGAATAAACTTGTTTTTAATTGCACTGTATTGAATATCAGAACATAAAGAACGGATAAATAGATGAAAGTATATAGAAAATAGATGAAAAACAGATGTAATAAATACGGAAGTTACATCTGTTTATAAATTTGTTTAGGGAGAATATTTGCTTTATCAATACAAGATTGTGCGTCCAATCCAGGTGCTTGATGGGGAGGGTGAAATTATATTCATCCAAGAGGATGTAAAAGAGAAATGTGTAGTGTGCGTACATTTGCAAGCTTCCTTGCAAAAACGTTTCTCAGCCGATAACTTGGTGACATTTTTCTGTTTGTCACTTTTTATTCGTACATTTGCGAAGCATAACCCAAATACAATAACCATGAAATTTATTGGAATTATTCCTGCAAGATATGCATCTACACGCTTCCCCGCCAAACCTTTGGCACTACTGGGAGGCAAACACGTGATACAAAGAGTTTATGAACAAGTGGCTGGTGTGCTGGACGAAGCTTATGTGGCTACCGACGACGAACGCATCGAAGCGGCTGTAAAGGCTTTCGGTGGGAAGGTGGTAATGACGTCGGTCGACCATAAGAGTGGTACCGACCGTTGCTACGAGGCTTACTGCAAGGTGGGCAGCGGCTATGACGTGGTGGTGAACATTCAGGGCGACGAACCGTTCATCCAGCGTTCGCAGCTGGAAGCCGTGAAGGCTTGCTTTGACGATGCGTCTACACAGATTGCCACACTTGTGAAACCGTTTACGCCTGCCGACGGATTCGATGCGCTGGAAAACGTGAACTCGCCCAAGGTGGTGGTGAACAAGGAGATGAAGGCGCTCTACTTCAGCCGTTCCATCATTCCTTACCAGCGTAACCGCGACAAGAAGGAGTGGCTGGCCGGACATACGTATTACAAACATATCGGACTTTATGCTTACCGCGCTCCGGTGTTGAAGGAGATTACATCTCTTCCACAGTCGTCGCTCGAACTGGCCGAATCGCTGGAGCAGTTGCGCTGGCTGGAGAACGGCTATTCCATCAAGGTGGGCATCAGCGAAGTGGAGACCATTGGTATTGACACACCGCAGGATCTGGCACGGGCCGAAGAGTTTCTGCGTAATCAGCAGGAGGCACTATGACGCAGCTCGACCGTAGTGTGGCGCCTGCCATCCGTCAGCTGGAGCATTTTTCCATCTTGCAGCCGGAGTTGCACCGTATGAAGAACGGTATGCCGCTGTATGTGCTTTCGGCCGGAAACGAGGACGTGATTCGTTTCGACCTGCTGGTGCGGAGCGGACAGCTCGACCAGTCGCAGCCGCTTCAGGCTGTGTTTACCAACCGCATGCTGCGTGAGGGAACGGTGCGCATGACATCGGGTGAGATTGCCGAACGCCTGGATTATTACGGGGCGTGGCTCGACCTGTCTTCTTCTGTGAACTGTGGATTTGTGACGCTGTATACACTGACGAAACACCTTGACCGCACCATGGAGATTGTGGCCGGACTGGTGAAGGAGTCTGTGTTTCCGGAAGAGCAGTTCCGCATTATCTGCGACATCAACCGCCAGCAGTTCCTGGTGAACAACCAGCGGGTGGACGTACTGGCTCGCAAGCAGCTGAACCGTTCGCTTTTCGGTACTTCGCATCCGTTGGGACGCTATGCCGAACTGGAGGATTATGAACGCATTCAGGTGGAGGCGCTGAAGGATTTTTATCACCGCCATTATCATTCGGGCAACTGTTCCATGTACGTGTCGGGTAAGGTAACGCCCGAGGTGGTGCGCTGCATCGAACGTCACTGGGGAGAAGCGCCCTGGGGAAGTTGTACGGCAGAGAAGGTGGAACGCACGTGGGACATCGTGAAGGATGCCCGCAAACGGGTTCATGTGGAGAAGGAGGATGCTCTGCAGAGTTCGCTCCGCATGGGTGGTTTCTCGCTCGACCGCAAGCATCCTGATTACCTGAAACTGCGTGTGCTGGTTACGTTGTTCGGAGGGTATTTCGGCAGTCGTCTGATGTCGAACATCCGTGAGGATAAGGGATATACCTACGGCATCGGGGCCGGACTGGTGTCTTATCCGGGCACGAGTCTGCTGGTGGTGAGTACGGAGGCGGCCAATGAATACATGGAGTCTGTCATCACGGAAGTGTATCATGAAATGGACCGTCTGCGTCAGGACAAGGTGCCGGCAGAAGAACTGGAGATGGTGCGCAACTACATGCTGGGCGATATGTGCCGTTCGTACGAGGGGGCATTCTCGCTTTCGGATGCCTGGATATTCATCGAAACGGCCGGATTGAAGCCCGACTTTTTTGATGCGTCGCTGGCTGCCATCCGTGAGGTGACATCCGACGAACTGCTTTCACTGGCTCAGCGCTATTTCTGCAAAGAAAACTTAATAGAGGTAGTGGCAGGTAAAAAAGTATAAACCTTCCGGCTCGTGCAAAAGTAAAAAGACTATTTTTGAGCGGAATTAAAAAAGGGACTAAGAACGTGAGAAAGAACAAACATACATTATTTTTATTTGCCTTGCTGGCATTCAGCTCGGTATCGGCTTCGGCCCAGTTGTCATTGGGATACTACCAGTTTAAGGATGGTTCGGAATATACCGGCGAACTGAAAGGACGCCGCCCGAACGGAAAGGGAAAGACGGTGTTCCGCAATGGCGACGTGTACGAAGGTGAATACGTGAAGGGGAAACGCCAGGGCGAAGGTACTTACACTTTCAGCGACGGAGAAAAGTACGTGGGAGAGTGGTTCGAGGACCAGCAGCACGGCAAGGGAACGTATTATTTCATGAACAACAACCGTTACGACGGGATGTGGTATACTGACTACCAGGAGGGTGAGGGTACGATGACCTATTATAACGGGGACTTATATACCGGTACCTGGCATCATGACAAGCGCAACGGACAGGGTACTTATACCTGGAAAGGTGGAGCGGTCTACACCGGCGAATGGAAGAACGACCTGAAGAACGGGAAGGGCACCATGGTGTGGGAGGATAAGTCGAAGTATGAAGGTGACTGGAAGGACGGCATGCGTCACGGAAAGGGTACTTTCTACTATACCAACGGCGACAAGTACGTGGGCGACTGGAAGGATGATGTGCAGGATGGAAAGGGTATCTATTATTTCCAGAACGGCGAACGCTATGAGGGCGATTATGCCAACGGTGAACGCACGGGAAGGGGTATCTATACGTATCCGAACGGTGACAAATACGTAGGTCATTTCCTGAACGGACAGCAGGAGGGACAAGGCACCTTCACCTGGGCCAACGGAGCGGTGTACGACGGGCAATGGTCGAAGAACCAGCGCTCGGGTACCGGAAAATACAAGTGGGCCAACGGCGATGAATACGAAGGTCAGTGGAAGAACAACATGGCCGAGGGAGAAGGTGTGCTTCACATGGCCGACGGTTCTGTCTATACCGGTTCCTTTGTACGTGGAAAGGAAGAAGGAAAGGGTGTGCTGATTGAAAAGGACGGCACTCGCTTTGAGGGCTTCTTCAAGCAGGGAAAGAAGGACGGTCCATTCGTAGAGATGGATGCCAACGGAAATATTGTCCGGAAAGGGACTTTCAGATACGGACGTTTATTGGAGGAGAAAAAATAATGATGGAATTATCCGAACTGACTTTGAAGGTGCGTGAACTGGCTGTAGCCACGGGGGCTTTTATCCGTGAGGAGCGGAAGAAGTTCAGCCGTGAGCGGATTGAGAAGAAGCACGCACACGATTATGTGTCGTATGTCGACAAGGAATCGGAACGAAGAATAGTAGCCTGTCTGCGGGAATTGCTTCCCGAGGCAGGTTTTATTGCAGAAGAGGGGAGCGGAACTCACACCGATGAGGAGTATTGCTGGCTGGTTGACCCGCTGGACGGTACGACCAACTTCATTCATAACCATGCACCTTATTGTGTGAGCATTGCCTTGCGTAACCGTGAGGAAATCTTGCTGGGAGTGGTTTATGAAGTGTGCCGCGACGAGTGTTTCTGGACTTACAAGGGGGCGCCTGCTTATTGTAATGACCGACAGATTCGGGTGTCGCAGGTAGCTGTACCCGATGAGGCTTTTATGGCTTTCGGTCTTCCGTACGAAACGGAGGCTTACAAGCCGGTATTCAACCGCCTGATAGAAGGCTGCTACGGGCATGTGGCAGGCATTCGGGTGGTCGGTGCGGCGGCTGCCGAGATGTGTTACGTGGCCGACGGGCGTTTTGAAGCGCGTGCCGAAGCCTTCACTTGTCCGTGGGATGTGGCGGCAGGTATCCTGCTGGTACAGAATGCCGGAGGAAGGGTGACCGATTTTTCCGGGGGTGATTCATGCTATTCTGGCCGCGAAGTGGTGGCTTCCAACGGAAAGGTACACGATTTTCTGTTGAATCTGCTGGGATAATGTAAAAAAATATCGTTTTATTCGACAGATAAGAATTAATTTCGTAAGTTTGTGTGACTCAAAAGTAAAGAATATGGATATACCGGGCATATTGGATTTCCTGAAAGTACTGGCGGCAAACAACAACCGGGAGTGGTTTCAGGAACATAAAGCGGAATATTTGAGTGTGCAGGCAGACTTCGAGGAGTTGCTGGCAGGGGTGATTGCCCGCCTTTCGCCATGGGATGAAAGTGTGGCGCACGTCCTTTCGCGTGACTGCACGTATCGCATCTACCGGGATGTCCGTTTTTCTTCCGACAAGTCTCCTTATAAGACCCACATCGGAGGGTATATCAATGCAAGGGGAAAGAAATCCAATCACTGTGGTTATTATCTTCATCTGGAACCGGGCAACTGTATGCTGGCCGGAGGAAGCTGGTGCATGCCTGCCGATATGTTGCGGGCGGTGCGTCAGTCGGTGTGCGACCGCATTGATGAGTATCGTGCCATCGTGGAAGATCCGGCTTTCAAGCAGTATTTCCCGGTGGTGGGCGAGGCGCATCTGAAGACGGTGCCCAAGGGATTTCTGAAGGATTTTCCTTATCCGCAGTACATCCGTTGCAAGGATTTTACGGTGGCCTGCCGGGTGGAAGATGAGTTCTTTTCCCGTCCGGACTTTATGGAACGGATTATCGACGTGTTTCGCCAGCTGAAACGCTTTGCCGATTTTACAAATGAAACGATAGATGAGTTTGAATAAAATATTAACGATTTAAAACTGAAAGAATATGGTTATTGACAAACTGGAAAATCTGGAAAAATATGTGTCACTGAATCCTTTGTTTGCAGAGGCTATAGCTTTTTTGAAGGCAACTGACTTGCAGGCACATGAAGTGGGGAAGGTAGTGCTGAAGGAAGGTGAACTGATGGTGAATTTTGCAGATGCACGTCCGAAGACAAAGGAAGAAGCGCGTCTGGAAACACACAATGATTTCATCGACATCCAGATTCCATTGTCGGGGGTGGAAGTAATGGGCTATATGCCGCGTACGGATTTGCCTGAAGCTGCTTACAATGCAGAAAAAGATATTACCTTCTATGAAGGACAGGCTACTGACTACCTGACCGTAAAGCCGGGTATGTTTGCTATTTTCTTCCCGGAAGATGCACATGCACCGGGCGTAACTCCCGACGGAGTGAGAAAAGTGATTGTAAAAGTACGTGTCAAATAATTTCTAATTACTAATACTATGGACAAGGTATTGAATATCATAAAGAATGATCCGTGGCTGGAACCATACGCCGATGCTATCAACGGTCGTCATCAGCATGTGGTGGAAAAAGAAAAGGAACTGGTAGGAAAGAAGACGTTGTCGGATTTTGCTACCGGACACATGTATTTTGGTCTGCACCGCACTGACAAGGGATGGACCTTCCGTGAATGGGCGCCGAATGCGACGGAAATCTACCTGGTGGGCGATTTCAACGACTGGCAAGAGAAACCGGCTTTCCGCATGAAACGTGTGCGCAAGACGGGTAACTGGGAAATCAATCTGCCGGAAAAGGCCATGAAGCACGGCGACTTGTACAAGCTGAAAGTGTACTGGGAAGGTGGATGCGGTGAACGTATTCCGGCATGGGCTACCCGCGTTGTGCAGGATGAACAGACCAAGATCTTCAGTGCGCAGGTATGGAATCCGGAGAAACCGTATAAGTTCAAGAAAAAGACCTTTACGCCTAATGTGGCTCCGCTGATGATTTATGAATGCCACATCGGTATGGGACAGGATGCGGAAAAGGTTGGTACGTACAATGAATTCCGTGAGAATGTACTGCCGCGAATTGCGAAGGACGGATACAACTGTATTCAGATTATGGCCATTCAGGAACATCCTTATTACGGAAGTTTCGGCTATCACGTATCCAGCTTCTTTGCTCCTTCTTCACGCTTCGGTACACCGGAAGAACTGAAACAGCTTATCGATACGGCACACCAGATGAACATTGCCGTGATTATGGATATTGTACACTCACACGCCGTGAAGAACGAGGTAGAAGGACTGGGCAACTTTGCCGGTGATCCTTGCCAGTATTTCTATCAGGGCGGACGTCGTGAGCATCCGGCATGGGATTCGCTCTGCTTTGACTATGGCAAGAACGAGGTGATTCACTTTCTGTTGTCCAACTGTAAATACTGGCTGGAAGAGTTCCATTTCGACGGTTTCCGTTTCGATGGGGTGACTTCTATGCTTTATTACAGTCACGGACTGGGTGAGGCCTTCTGCAACTATGGTGACTACTTCAACGGTCATCAGGATGACAATGCCATTTGCTACCTGACGCTGGCCAACCGGTTGATTCATGAAGTGAATCCGAAGGCCATTACCATTGCCGAGGAAGTATCGGGTATGCCGGGATTGGCTGCTCCGTTCGAAGACGGAGGTTATGGATTCGACTACCGCATGGCCATGAACATTCCTGATTACTGGATTAAGATTATCAAGGAACGTCGTGATGAGGACTGGAAACCGTCCAGCCTGTTCTGGGAAGTGACCAACCGCCGCAAGGATGAAAAGACCATCTCTTACTGCGAAAGCCACGACCAGGCACTGGTGGGCGACAAGACCATCATCTTCCGTCTGATTGATGCCGACATGTACTGGCACTTCAAGATTGGCGACGAGAATGGAGTGGTGGAACGAGGCATTGCCCTGCACAAGATGATTCGTCTGCTCACGGCTTCTACCATCAACGGAGGTTACCTGAACTTTATGGGTAATGAGTTCGGTCATCCGGAATGGATTGACTTCCCGCGCGAAGGCAACGGATGGTCATACAAGTATGCACGCCGTCAGTGGAACCTGGTTGATAATCCGGATTTGTGCTATCATTACCTGGGCGACTTCGATGAGGCGATGGTCAAGCTGATTCGCAGCGTGAAGAACATCCAGAAATCGGATGTCATCGAGGTATGGCATAACGATGGTGACCAGATTCTGGCATACCGCCGCAAGGATTTGGTGTTTGTGTTCAACTTCAACCCGACCCGTTCGTTTACCGATTATGGCTTCCTCGTACCGAGAGGTGCCTACGATGTGGTTCTGAACACAGACAACAAGCAGTTTGGTGGATTCGGCTTCTCAGACGACAGTCTTCGCCACTTCACCTGTGCCGACCCGCTTTATGCAAAAGACAAGAAAGAATGGCTGAAACTGTATGTGCCGGCCCGTTCTGCAGTTGTATTAAAACGAGTGAAAGATTGATTTGATATTGTATGAGTGATTACACAAATGCATTTTATAAGAAGACTGCACGCATCATGATTGCTGTATGCGGTCTTCTTTTTTCTCTGTTTAGTTTTGTATATCTTTATGTGTTCCAGCGCGATGTGCTGGAAGCCCTTCATTTCTCGCTGGCACATGGAAAGACAACCTTTGCTCCGATGGCCAGCGCGCTGGTCATTACGCTGATTCTGCTGTTGCTGCGCTGGGGGATAAACAGTCTGCTGGGGCTGAAGGGAAGGGTACGTGCCCTGGCGTATGTGCCGTCTTTTCTGGTGCTTTGTGCCCTGACGGATGTAGGGCGTGGAGTGTATATCTCCGACTACCATACTCCGTGGACCTGGCTGTTGCCTTTACTGGTGTTGCTGTTCGTGGGAATCGGTTACTGGCTGCGTGGAGTTTTTCGCGTACAGCTGAATCACGAAGGAAGTCTCTGGGGGCTGGTCAACAGTAACCTGGCAATCTTGCTGGGGTTGTGTCTGCTGACGGTGTGTGTGGGCAGTACCAACCGGCAGTTTCATCATGAGCTGGAGGCAGAACATTACCTGCGAGCCGGGGAGTATGACAAGGTGTTACGCGTAGGAGAAAAATCATTGGAGGCCAGCCGTACGCTGACAGCCTATCGTGCCGTGGCCTTGTCTCGCTTGGGAAAGATGGGCGACAGGCTGTTTGCTTATCCGCAATATTACCGTTCCGACGGATTGTTCTTTGAAACGGATTCCCTGCACACGCTCCGTTATACGAATGATTCCATTTATTACCTGCTGGGAGCACGTCCATATACGGGAGAAGACCGCATGGTATTCCTGCGGAACATCTGCTACAAGGGAACGGGAAAATATACGTCGCTGGATTATTACCTTTCTGCTTTGCTGCTTGAAAAGAAACTGGATAGCTTTGCACAGGCCGTTCCCGATTTCTATTTGCCGGAAGATACCTTGCCGCGTTATTATCGGGAAGCATTGGTAATGTATCATGTCCAGCGGAATGATACTGTATCTTCGCGTGCAGACAGTCTGACTTTAGATCGTTTCAGGGCTTACCAGACCTTGCAGCAGAAAGAAGGTTCTCCGCTGGAAGAACGCAACCGTATGCGTCGCGAGTTTGGCGATACCTACTGGTGGTACTATGATTATCAGGAATAAAAAACATTTGTGTAGAGATAAAAAAATTAAGAGAGGCTGCCGGGGAAATGCAGCCTCTCTTATTTTTTAAAGAACAAACGCTTTTGTCCTTACAGCTGATATTTTCACAAATACCAATACTGTTCTTATCTATTACTATGAAAAACATCTTTATAACATCCGGCTCACTTGGATTGTTCAGAGAAAATGTGTTTTTAACACTTGTTTTGATTCTGTTTCTATCGTTTACATATTTCCTTGAAATCACAATAAGTACACCGGTCTTCCTCCTCCGTCTGACTGAAACTCAAATCGGGATTGAAAATCTCCTCCAGAAGTGCCTGTAGGCGGGTTCTGAACTCTTCTTCCAGCAATGAGAAGTCTTCCACGGGAGTGGTTTTGTTATACGATTCCTTGAGCTGGATGACGGGCGAGTAATCTTCTGCTGCAGCCCGGTGAATGTAGAGCAGGGCAGGAGCTACTTTCCGGTCATCATTCCGTTCACGCAGTTTCCGGCATACGATGGCGGCGTACAGGAAAGTCTGGAATACGTAATTGGAACGTTTGGGGCCAGGCGTGAACAACGATTCTACGCTGGGCGGGGTGTCGGCCTTGCCTCCCGTCTTGTAGTCCACAATACGGAGCACGTTGTCCTTGCTGTCCATGCGGTCGATGATACCTCCCATGCGCGAGCGGATGGCTCCCTTGGGCGTCTGTATCTCTACGTCCTCCATGACCCTTTGTTCGGAGCCTACGAAGGTAAAGGGAGCGTGGCGCAGGTCGTTGCGAAGCAGCTGCTGGATATAGCGCAGAATTACGGCGGAATTGATGAGTTGTACCCCGTTGTATTCCGGACGCTCGTCGGCAGGGAAGTGGAAGAACAGCTCCTTGAACCCGTTGTCCACGTAGTTTTGTAGTTTCACTTCTTCCTTGAGCAGGGCTTCCAGGGTGTCTTTGTTGATGACTTTTCCGTGTGCTGTGAGCTCCTTGTAGATGTGTTCGGCAGCGTAGTGGAAGATGCTTCCGAATTTAGCCGAGTCGATTTCGGCGCTTACTTCTTCGGGGGCTGCCAGTCCTGCTACGTACTTATAATAGAACTTCAGCGGACAGTCCAGGTAGCAGTTCAGGGCTGACGGGGAAAGAAGGGCTTTCGGATTTACCCGTATATCGAATACGCTCTGCATCCGTTTCATGATGTCGGGCGACTTGGGGATACAGATGGGTGAGGAAGCAATGGGCGACTGCTCTGCCTCCAGTTGTTTCCGCTGTACGGGATAACCCCACTCAATCAGCAGCTGAAGCATAAAGCGCGACATCTCTCCCCGGTTCATGCCGTCGCTCACTGTGTTGTAGAGCAATGTAGCCTTCTCTGCCCGTTGCAGCAGACGGTAGAAATAGTAGGCATAGACCGCAATCTTGTGGTCGATGGTGGTCATGCCGAATGCCTTGCGCAGGTTATAGGGGATGAACGAAGCATCACCGCCTGCCTTGGGCAACTGGCCTTCATTGACCGACAGCAGAATGACATGGCGGAAATCCAGGTTACGTGTTTCCAGTACCCCCATCACCTGCATACCGATGGCTGGCTCTCCGTGGAAAGGAATGCTGGCTGTCGACATGACGCGTACCAGCAGGCGGTGGAAGGTGGCAGGTTGTACCTCCAGGTCCTTGCTTTCAAGCAGGGCATGGAAGCGGTTGACCATGGTGAAGCTTTTGAACAAGGCTTCGCGATAGAGCTGGTCGAGGGCATCGCTGGTGGAGGCTGCCTGCTTGCGATACAGCTGTGCCACCTGTTTCAAGATGTCGGCCAGCCGTTTGCACAGCTCCAGGTTGTGGCTGCACGGTTTGAACAGCAGCGACAAGGCTTCGTCCCGTTCCAGTTCTGAGGGCAGGGGATAGAAGCGGTTCTTCTCCGTCAGCTCCTTTTCCAGCGGAGCGGCTTCTCCGGAAAGCAGTTGCGTGTACGGATGTTTCAGCACGCTGATGACTTCGGCAAACTGGTAGCGTCCGCTACGGGAATTGTATCCCGCAATGTGCAGTTCCAGCAACGTCTTTACGAAGCTGTAGGCCGGTGTCTGCGAGAGCGGGAATCCCATGGTGATGTTGATGTGGCGCACGTTATCCGGCAGTGAGTGAAGCACAGGTTGCAGCATGGTCTCGTTGCAGAGCACCACGGCCGTTTCCTTTTCGTTCTCCGTCAGGTTCTCCCGAATCCATTGCGGCAGGTAGCGTGCCTGTCCGTTCTCCGTAGGCGATTCGATGAAGGTAATTTCTTTCGGATGGTTCAGGTGGTCGAACAGGGAAGGCGGCAATTCCGAGGGGAAATTCTTCAGGTTGCGGCGGATAAACTCGCCAGCCTCGTGCGGATGCTTGTTCAGGTAGAAGGTATCATAGTCCCAGTAGAACAGGGCCTTTCCTGCTTCGTGCAACTTGCTGAACAGGGTTTGTTCCACCTTATTCAGCACGTTGAATCCCACGAACACATATTTGTCGTAGGGAAACTGCTGTACGTCCATGGTCTCTGTCACCTCGCGGTAGAGCATTCCTTCATAGGCGATGCCCTGCTCGCGGAGCAATTCCTTGTATTGCGTATAGATGTCGCCCAGCACGTCCCACAATGAGATGAAACGTCGCTTCAGTTCCGTCACCTGCTCGATGGAGAAGTTACGGAAGAACTGGCTCAACGCTTCCTTCTGTCCTTCCTCCAGAAAGTCATATTCGCCGGTCAGTTTGTTCAGGTCCTTCAGGTTGCTGAACAATGCCTTGGTGTCGGCCATGTTCTTGTCGGCATCGTCAAAGTCACTGATGAGCATCTCGCCCCAGAAGTAGAATTCGTCCAGGCTCTCCTTGCTGCCCGTTATTTTACGGAACACCTTGTAGAGGTCGCACACTAATTTGATGGAATCGCCCGTCACCCATTGCGACGACTGGCGGAACAGCTCACTGATGCTCACATAGGCCGGCGACCACACCGGGCGGTCGGATTCCTGAGCCAAGTATTCATTGAAAAAAAGGCTGGCACGCTTGTTCGGGAAAACCACAGCCACCTTCGTGAAGTCTCCGTTCATCTTCCGGTACAAATCGGCGGCCACCTGCTTTAAAAAAGTTTCCATATATTGCATTGTCGAAATATCGTTGTGAAAAAATAAATTCAGGCCGGAAGCGTCACTTCTTCCAGTTCATTAGCAAACACGTACCAGAGGAATCCTCGGATGTGGGTGTAGCCCATCTGCGTGAGCAAGTCCATGTACTCCTGCACCTGTGTGCGGTAAGCCTCGTTCTTCTTTCCGAACTTGAAGTCCACCACGACCACCTGTCCGTCTTTCCGCATCACGCGGTCGGGGCGGCGTGTCTGCATCTGTCCCTGCTCGTCGGTGTAGACAATGGCACACTCGTTATAAAGCTCCCACGTACCGCTGAACCAGTCCTTCACGGCAGGATGCTGCAATGCCCAGTGCGCCAGTCCCTGAATCTGTTGCTTCTGTTCTTCCGATTCGAACACCCCTTCAAAGCTCAGCCGTTCCAGTGCCGAAGGAAGGTCGTCCGCCTTTTCGATGTGGGCAAACACCTGGTGCAGCAACTGTCCCTGACGGATGTATTGTCCGCGACTGTCCTCCGTGTCGTCACCCTGAATGAAGTCGGCCGAACGGTTTGACTGCTTGAATTCGATGTGTGTCTCGATGCTTTCCATCTTCACGGGCACTCCCTCGCGGGGCGACGAAAGTCGGTTGGATTTGCCTGCCTTCTTCTCATCGTGCGCCGTGCAGAGCTCCCCGTATTCGCCCACTGCATCGTCTTCCGGATTTTCCTGTGCCAGCGGTAGTTCCACTTCCTGCATGAGGGGCAGACTGTCGTACAACAGTTCCGAAACCGTGCCCTTCTGTCCCGCTTTAGCGAAAATAATCAGGTTCTTGCAGGCACGTGTAAACGCCACGTAAAGCAGGTTCAGGTTGTCTACCCAGAGCTGTAATTTCTCTTCCAGGTAATCGTCGTGATACACCGATTCCGCCATGGCACCAGAATAGTTCACCGGTACGATGTCCAGGCGGTTGAACGGTGGAATGTCGGTTTCCTTTCCCGTACCTGCCACGCTACACCATATCAGGTGATTGTTTGTTTCGTTCTCCATCTTCCAGTCGCAGAATGGCAGCAGCACCGTGTGATACTCCAGCCCCTTCGACTTATGGATAGACAAGATGCGGATGCCGTCAATCTCGCCCGAAGGGATGGTCTTCGCGTTCAGCTTCTCATCCCAGAAACGGATGAAAGCTGTCAGCTCCGATGAGTTGTTCTGCATGTATTCTGTCACCGCATCATAGAAAGCACAGAGATACGCATCCTGCTTCTCGATAAGCTGCATGTCGAACAGCACGAACAGCTTTTCCAGCAGTTCGTACAGCGGCATGAAACGGAGTTCGTTTGTCTGTAACTGGAAGGCTGCCGGCAGGTAACGGGCCGGGTCGTCGAGCAGCACCGTGTTGAGGCTGATGTCCTTGCGTAATACCCCTTGCTGATAAGCCACAGCCAGCCGCGCTAGTGCGATGCGGTCGTCGGGTGAAGAAAGATACCGCAGTCCGTCGATGAGCATGCTCACTGCCAGCGATGCACTCAGCCGGAACGCCTCGTCGGATACGATGCGGTAGGGGGTATGTTCGTCGAAGTAAGCGGCAATGTCGGGGATGCTCCGGTTCTTTCGCACCAGAATGGCCATCTCGTTGAGGCGGATACCCTCTGCGGTGAGGCGTTCTACTTCCTCGGCCAGCTGTTCCAAGGTTGCTTCCGTGTAAGGCCGCTCCTTGGAGTCCTGTAGGAAGGTCACCTTTACGAAGCCCTTTTCCTCCTTCTTGGCACAACGCTGCCGCACGTCGCTGTACGCTTGTTCCAGTTGGGCGCAAGGCATGCCCTGTTCTTCCTGATAGCGTCGGTTCAGTGTCTGGCAGGCCGCCGTGAAAAACTCGTTGTTGAAGCGGATGATGCGTGCCTCACTTCGCCAGTTCGTGTCGAGCGTACATTCCTTGATGCGGAAACTCTGGTCATTGCCCAGTCCCGCCAGAATTTTCCAGTCGCCGCTTCGCCAGCGGTAGATGCTCTGCTTGATGTCGCCCACGATGAGGCTGCCTTCCTTCTGTGCCAGACTTTCCTGCAACAGCAGGTGGAAGTTCTCCCACTGCATGCGTGAGGTATCCTGAAACTCGTCAATCATCACCGTATCGATGGTCGTGCCGATTTTCTCATAGACAAACGAGGCATCTCCTTCCCTGATTAAGCTATGGAGCAAGGCATTGGTATCCGACAGCAGAAAACGGTTATGTGTTTGGTTCTGCAAGCGTACCTCCTCGTCAATGTGCGCCAGCAAACGCAGGTTGTTCAGGTAGCGCAATGAAAGGTCGCACGAGTTAAGCAGCAAGTTGTTCTGCGGACGACGGTTTTCCGCTTCTGCTAACAAGGGTATCAGTTCCGAAGCCGCCAGCGAACGGATTTCATCGCGGTGGGCTGACGTTTTGGTCGTCCAGTTTTCCTCGCTCTCCAGGCATTTCTCCACGGTGGCATTACGGATGTCATCGCTCAGCTTTCCGTTGGCCAGCTTGTTGAAATAACTGCCGATGCCCCGTGAGCCGTTCTTCAGGTCGGTCGGAGTCAGTCCGTGCATTTCGAGCAAGCCCGAAAACTGTTCGCTGAATCCCTTCATAAATTCCAGTACCTCTTCGCGGATACTTTTCAACTCATCCCGGTAGGAAGGAATAAAGTTCGGGTCGGCCAGTTTCCGGCGCAGTCCTTCTCCCTTCTCGATATAGCTCTCGTCGAAAATATTCTGTCCGAATCCCTTGATGTCTTTCGATACATCCCAGCGGCGGTCGTTCACGATACGTTCCTCGATGTACTCCAGCAGCCAGTAGAGCACCGGTGAGCGCCGGTCCAGCTTCTCAATCATGGCATCCACTGCGTCGCTCAGCACCTCTGTATTGTTCAGTTCGATAGACAAGTTAGCCCCTAATTCCAGTTCACGCGCCAGGTTGCGCATCACCGACTGGAAAAACGAGTCGATGGTCTCGATGCGGAAACGGCTGTAATCATGAATGATGTGCCGTAATGCTTCGCGTGCCGATTCCCGGATTTCCTCAACCGATTTGGTTGATGTTTTCTGAATCTCCTTCAGGTAGCCCTCCGAACCCTTGTCGGCCGTAGCAATGCCGTAAAGCTGTTCCAGGATACGCTCCTTCATTTCCGCCGTCGCTTTGTTGGTGAACGTTACCGCCAGAATCCTGCGGTAGGCATACGGGTCTTCAATCAGTTGTCTTATATAATGTACCGCCAGTGTAAAGGTCTTGCCGGAGCCGGCAGAAGCCTTGTAGACTAAAAGCTGGGGATGCTGTTCCATGTGTGATGTCGTTTTTAGGGTTTTCGTTACACAAACTTACGGAATTTTCGCGGAAAAACCGCAGGAAACGGCCGATTAGTGAGGGGAGAACCGTGGCACGTGTATCCGGAAATCTTCCTGGGGTATGCTGAAAATGCCTGGAAGCTTTCTATGTTTTCCGGTGCGGAACTGTATGTTTCCCGTTCGGAAAACGTAGGGTTCTGCACCGGAAAACCTATGGCTTGCGTGCGGAAACGTAAAAAGTTGTAGTACGTTTCTCATTTTATGTGACGGCCTTTGGAAAAGAGAGATAGGGGAATGTCTGCTTTAGTGAAAAGTGTTTAAAATGTTGGTATATATTAACAAATGTAATTATCTTTATATCCGATAACCGGGTGAGGTAACCTGGTTGTCCGGCAGAATTTAGAAATGAGATACCAAAAACTTTTTATTATGAAATTAAGGCTATACATCGGAGGACTGGTAGCTTTCTCCGTTTTATTTTCTTCGTGTGGGAAAGACTCGGAAAAGGGAGAATCGTTTGAACCTCATACGTATAATGTTTCGGGGAAGGTAGAAAAAGGACCTTTTGTGAGTGGGTCGGCCATTACCATCCAGCCCATGGATTCCAAGCTTCAGGTAAGAGGTGATTTCTATTCCTCTACCATTCAAGACGATATGGGAAATTTCTCTTTTGGTTCCAAATTGTTTGAAGCTCCTTATGCAGAACTTACAGCCAACGGATATTTCTTTAATGAAGTAGAAGGAGAGCTTTCTTCAGGTACCTTAAGCCTGCGTGCATTGGTTGATTTGTCAGATAAGACCACGGTCAATGTCAATGTGCTGACTCATCTGAAATACCAGCGTGTACAGAGGCTGGTGGAAGGAGGTATGAGTTTTAAAGAAGCCAATACGCAAGCACAAAAAGAACTGTTTACGGCTTTCGGGCTCCAGAGATATGAAGATAAGGATGCCTCTTCATTTTCCATCATTGGAGGTACAGATGAATCAGCTGCCCTGATTGCTATATCATCTTTATTGATTGTAGATAGAAGTGAAGCTGCTTTGACGGAGTATTTGGCCAAGCTGTGTAAAGAATTTGGAGATAACGGTGCATTTACAGAGTCAACTCGGCAGCAGATGAAAGAAGACCGGAATGCATTGGCCGGGCAGTTGTCGGCTGTTCGCAATCATGTTATTGACCGCTATGAGGAAATAGGCCTGTCGGTAGAAGTGAAGGAACTGGCTTACTTCTTTGACTGGGATAATGACGGAGTGGCCGGAAACGAGACCTTACAAGAAGGGCAGACGGTTACACTGGAAACCACGGAACTTCAGGTACCGAACCAGGGTGGCAATTATACGATAAAGATTACCTCTCCTGTACCAGTTTATTTGGAACCGCTGATTTCAGAGGATGACGAGTCGTATCCGCCTCTCATTTCGGAGGATTATTTTTCTACGGATATTTATGAGGGCTTGGTAGATGCTTCTGTCTCTCTTGAGAAGTCGCTGGAGAATAATGTGCTTACCAT
>UMCL01005836.1_pt1 | contig 16082 bp, 20 predicted proteins | sample 1964221 | NCBI WGS metagenome assembly UMCL01 (sample SAMEA4835967, study PRJEB28245) | human gut metagenome | biome: gut microbiome; material: fecal sample | place: Denmark | collected 2008
GCCATTGTAAGTCCTGTCTCAGCGACACGCATACGAGATCCAGGCGGCTCATTCATCTGTCCGAATACCAAGGCTGTCTTATCAAGTACGCCTGATTCTCTCATTTCTGTCCATAAGTCATTACCTTCACGGGAACGCTCTCCGACACCGGTGAAGATGGAATATCCACCATGTTCTGTTGCGATGTTATGGATCAGCTCCTGGATCAGTACGGTCTTACCTACACCGGCACCACCGAACAGACCGATCTTACCACCTTTCGCATAAGGTGTCAGAAGGTCAATGACCTTGATCCCTGTCTCTAATACTTCGACAGCCGGGCTCTGTTCTTCAAAGCTTGGTGCTTTTCTGTGGATAACCCATTCTTCGCTGTCTTTAATTGGTTCTCCGTTATCGATCGTCTCTCCAAGTACATTGAACAGACGTCCCAGAGTCTTCTCACCTACCGGCACTTTGATACCAGCTCCGGTAGCGGTAACTTCCATTCCCTTCTGCAGACCTTCACTGGAAGCCAGCATGATACAACGTGCAATGTTGTTACCTACATGCTGGGCTACTTCCATGACGCAGCGTTTTCCGCCATTGTCTACTTCCAGGGCATCTTTGATAAATGGAAGTTCTTCTCTACTATTAAATTCTACGTCTACGACAGGTCCCATGACCTGTACGATTCTTCCTTTTGTCATATTACTGCTGCCCACTTTCTTTTTTATTATTTCGTGGTTATTATTTGTTCTGTATACAGTTCCGCCATTTGCGAACTTTGTATCTTACTTCCGTTTCTGCGCATTGGCTCCGCCGATGATCTCTGTCAATTCCTGTGTGATGTCTGCCTGACGGACACGGTTATAAGTAATATTTAATTCGTTCAGCATATCTGTTGCACTGTCTGTTGCATTCTGCATTGCCTGCATTCTGGCATTATGCTCACTGCAGTAGGCCTCTACCAGGCATCCATATACGATACCGTTGATGTAGTTCGGAACAATGTTCGCCATCACACTGTGTGTAGATGGCCAGAACACCATATCTTCCTGATACAGTCCGGTTCCGACAAGAGCCGGCATATCTTCCGGAAGGAAGGTTGTCTTCTTCATAGGAAGAAGCTTCTGTTCCTCCGTCTCTGCTGTCATTGCATTGATCATACGTGTATATACGATGTGGATCTCGTCCAGATCTCCATTTCTGAACTGCTCTACCATCTCCGAAGAAATGATTCTCGATCTGTGTAATGTCGGATTCTGAACGGTGTAACGGAACTGAGTATCCATCTCAATTCCTTCCCTCTTGGCAAAGTACTGTCTTCCAGCTTCTCCAAGTACGAATAATTTGTGTTTTCCCGGTTTTTTTAACAGTTCTTCCGTTGCCTTGATCACGTTATGATTATATGCTCCTGCAAGTCCTTTATCTGCGGTGACAACGATATAGCCAATCTTTCTTTCCTCAGCCGGGATACTCTCACGGCCATCAAAGAACTGGCTGTGCATATCCGGCACATGCCGCAAAATTCTGGCGATCTCTGCCTGCATGGCATAGAAGAAAGGTTCTGTGTCAGCAAGCTTTTTCTTGGCCTGTTTCATCTTCGAAGAAGAGATCAGATACATGGCATTTGTTATCTTTCTCGTCTCTTCGATGCTGGCCATTCTTTCCTTAATCTCTTTTGCATTTGCCATAGCTACACCCGCTTATCTTCTTTCCTTGAATTCCTTTGCTGCTGCAAGAATCTGCTCTTTCAGTTCATCATCCAGAACTTTCTTCTCATCGATCGCTTTGCCGATTTCTTTATGTTCTCTGTCGAAGAATGCAAGCAGATACATCTGGAATTCTTTGATCTTCTTTGTGTCAATATCAAGCATCAGTTTATTCGTAGCGACACAAAGTGTGATAACCTGCTCATGAAGACTTAACGGACGTCCCAGAGGCTGTTTCAAAAGTTCTGTCAGACAACTTCCGTATTTCAGCTGATTCTTTGTTGCCTCGTCAAGGTCTGAACTGAACTGGGTAAATGATTCCATCTCTCGTGCCTGTGCCAGGTCGATACGAACACTACCACTGGCTTTCTTCATAGCCTTTGTCTGTGCAGCTCCACCTACACGGGATACAGAAAGACCAACGTTAACGGCCGGACGCATACCGGCATTGAACAGGTCACTCTCTAAGAAGATCTGTCCGTCTGTGATAGAGATAACATTCGTAGGAATGTATGCAGATACATCTCCTGCCTGTGTCTCAATGATCGGAAGTGCTGTGATAGAACCTCCGCCTGCTTCTTCACTTAAGCGGCTGCTTCGCTCGAGCAGTCTTGAATGTAAGTAGAATACGTCACCAGGATAAGCTTCACGTCCAGGTGAACGTCCAAGTAACAGAGAAATTGCACGGTATGCTACCGCATGTTTGGAAAGATCATCGTATACGATCAATACATCTTTTCCCTGATACATGAAATACTCTGCAAGTGCTGTTGCTGAATAAGGTACGATATACTGAAGCGGTGCACACTCACTGGCTGTTGAGCAGAATACCGTGGTGTAATCCAGTGCATCATGTGCTTTTAAGTCATTTACAAGTCTTGCTACGGTTGATGCTTTCTGTCCGATGGCTACATAGATACAGATGACATCTTTTCCCTTCTGGTTGATGATCGTATCGGTTGCAATGGATGTCTTACCTGTCTGTCTGTCACCGATGATCAACTCTCTCTGTCCACGTCCGATCGGGAACATGGAATCGATTGAAAGGATACCTGTCTCAAGCGGAACGCTTACCGACTTACGGTCAACGATTCCCGGTGCCTCATTCTCTACCGGACGATATCCGTCGGCTTTGATCTCACCTTTTCCGTCGATTGGTGCTCCAAGAGCATCTACGATTCTTCCGATATAGCCTTCACCTACCGGAATACCTGCTTTTTTACCTGTACGGCACACTTTTGTGCCCTGTTTGATCTCTGAATCATCTCCGAACAGGATACAGCTGATCTCATTTTCCTTGATATCCTGTACCATACCCTTAAGACCAGTCTCCAATGTGACGATCTCGCCATACATTGCGTGGTCGATTCCGTATACGGAGGCGATTCCATCACCAACAGAGATAACGGTACCAACTTCCTGATCTCTGCTTATTACGTCATAATTCTTTATCTCTTCTTTTAATATAGAGATAATTTCATCTGAGCTGATTGCACTCAATTCCTTCACCTCCATGTTAATTCGTTAATTTCCGCTGTAAACGGTTCAGACGGCCCTGCACACTGTAGTCATATTCTTTTCCGTCAACCTGCAGGATAAATCCGCCGATCAGTGCCTTGTCTTCTGCCATAACCCATTTGATGTCTCCGGCACCGTATTTCTTCTTGATAAAGTCACCCATCTGCTTCTTTTGTTCTTCACTTGGAAGCGCTGTATAACGAAGATAGACTGTCTTAACTCCTGCTGCCTGATTCTGTAATTCTTCGTATGCCGCAAAGATCTGTTCTGCGATCGTCATCTTTTCATGATCGCAGACAACTTTCAGAAATGTTCTCATTTCTTCCGAAAATACTTTATCAATGATATTGTGTTTTGTCTCTTTTGTGATCACCGGATTAACCAGTGCTGCCTTTAATTCCTGTGATTTTCCGAAAATATTTTCTGCCTCCAGGACAGCTTCTTTCGAAATACCAAGTTCATTCAGAACTTTTGCATACCGGAGGGCTGCCACCTGACAGAATACCGGCTCTGCTTCTTTTCTATTCTTCGCTGTCATGGGAATCACCTGCATCTTTCAAAAACTGGTCATATGCATCCGCGCCGCTTATGTTGTCAGCATTCTCAAGTAAGATCTTCTTCGCAGCATCCATTGCCAGTCCTGCAACCTGTGCCTTCATATCATCAAAGGCCTGTTCTCTTTCCTGATTCAGGCTTTCTCTTGCTGTCTTCATAACCTTGTCTGCTTTTTCGTTAGCCTCATTCAGGATCTGGTTGTATTCCTGTTTTGCATCCAGTTTCGCCTGTTCGATCATCTTTGTGGATTCTTCTTTTGCTCCATTCAGTGCATCTTCATACTGTTTTTTCAGAGCATGTGCTTTATCCTGCTCCTCATTTGCGTGGCTGATTCCGTCTGCAATCATCTTTTCCCGCTTTTCCATAATGTCCATGACCGGGCGAAACAGGAATTTTCTGAGAATCAGATACAGAACGATCAGGTTGATGATCGTCAGTACCAGATTAAAATCTATTCTCAGCATATATCTCTACCTGCCTTTCCCTTCTTTTAATCTGTTATCGTCAGCAAACATTATTTCAAAAGAAGGACGATCAGAAGTGCGATAATGAAACCGTAAATAGCGGTTGCCTCTGCAAGTGCACAACCAAGGATCAGGGATGTTCTGATCTTTCCGTCTGCTTCCGGCTGTCTTGCGATAGCGTCTACTGCTTTGCTTGTTGCGATTCCGATACCAACACCGGCTCCGATACCTGTAAGTACTGCGATACCTGCTCCAATTGCGATAATTGTTCCACTCATAATTTGTTCTCCTTTTCTTGTCTTACGTTTTCTTATACTAAATGTTGTAAATGTCTGATTCGCCTTATTCCATCTCTTCTGTCATAAATAATGCAGTTAAGAATACGAATACATATGCCTGTAATAATCCGTCAAATATATCAAAATAAAAACTAAACGGTATCGGCACAATTAAAGGAACGACCTGTTTGATCAGTTCCATGACTACAAATCCGCCTAACATATTACCAAACAGTCGCATGCAAAGCGACAGTGGGCGGATTACGATCTCCAGTATCATGATTGGTGCTACGATCGGCACTGGCTTTGCAAAATGTTTGCACCAGTGAACCAGACCATTTCTATGGATACCGGACCACTCGATCACGAACATACTCATAACGGCAAGTGCGATTGTTACGTTCATGTCCTTTGTCGGAGGCTTAAATCCTAACAGCCCGATGACATTTGATATTGCAAGATAAAGCGCTACCGTCATCAGATATGGAATATATCCCCTGTTTTCTTTTCCTATAATACCTTCAAAGAAATCCTGTGCCCAGCCAATTACTGATTCCAGCATAAGCTGTACCTTTCCCGGTTTTTCTACGCTTAGATTCCTTACGAATACTATACTTAGAATAGTAAGAACCGCCATAATGATCCAAGTTACAACAACACCTTCGTCAACAGCGATTCCTCCAAATACCGGGATGGTAAATACGGTTTCACAGTTAAGTTCTTCTACAAGGCTTTCAACAAGCTTTTCCGTACTATCCCCTTCCTTCATAATTTTTTTGCTAGTTTACTGCTATTTTTTGAAAATGTCAATCGTTTTGTCCGCTGTCTATTTTGCATAATTTTTCATTATTTTTTTGTGTATTTTTACTTTTATTTCTCTTAATTTTTTTATTTTTCTCATCAAATTTCCACACCGAAATGGTAGTTCCAATTTCCATTTATTTTTTCACAAGGAAAATGCACAATTTTTATTTTTCAATTCCCTTCTTTTTCTACAAAACAGCGATTTCTTCGATTTTCTTCTTGAGAAAATCCTCTCGTTTTCTTTGTAAAATACGACATTTTTTCAAGATTGTCTATTGTCTTGGGCGCAAAAAAAGTGTAACCGCTTTTATACTGTTACACTTCTTACTTTTCATTATTTTGTTGTATATCTCAATTTTATATGTACGCTCATTCAAAATTGATATATCCGCCCTGATCTTACTCTGTGATCAGACGGTACTGTAAATTCTCATATAGAATTTTGTTTCCTTCCATAATATCAGCCGGAAGTAGTGCTCTTGCCATCACCTTGTTTTCTTCCTGATCCTGTGCAAGCGCATCCACACGTCTCAGTTCCGCATAGTCACCATCAATCTTCTCAACTACATAAATACATGTCAACATATTTTTGCCTCCTTTTTAGTCTTATCATCCTGTCTTTTGTATAAGTTATTTTAATTATACTATTTTTTTAAGGAAAAGTAAATTTTTCTGTATTGATTATTGGCAAGATTTATAATAATATATACTTATATAATATCGTTATACATTACAATTCAAAGGAGCCCAGAAATGAACGAAGTAGATTTTTCAAAAGTCGGATTAAAAATGAAACAATTAAGAAGTGAACGCGGTATCACTCAGGAACAGGTAGCAAAAGATCTGAACTGTACTGTTCCTTTCGTCAGCAATGTCGAGAACAATCGTGCTAAGCTTAACTTAAGAGTTCTTCTTTATTACTCAAAGCTTTGTAACGTATCCGTGGACACGATTCTGGATGCGGGAAGAGATCTTCCTCCTCTGGATGAAAAAGAGCGCCAGTTAAATGACGAAGTGCTCAATGTATTCCGTGGTTTTTCAGTTGCGGAAAAAGAAAAGATCATCAAGATGTTACGCATCTGGCAGGAGAAATAATCTCCTGCTTTTTTATTTCCTGCATAGCAATAATACATCTTCATGATTTTTCTTCTATATATAATATTTTTCATTGCATGATACTTTATATTCTCATCACCAGTATCAATAATCTTCAAGTGCAACTTTTCCTTGTTTCTTACTTTCTTTCACATTAATAATCCTCTGATTCTGGCTTCCCCGGAACACCAGTGTCACATCCTTTAATGCTTCCTTAAACTCCCCGTCTACCAGCACATCGATATAAGACAGCATTTCGTCAGTTACATTCGTATGCACACAGCCTCCCGGGATCATATCCCGGTCAAAAAGATACCCACTGTAACACCAGATATCCTTCTTTGGATATGTTTCTCTTACTTTCTTTAAAAGCTTTACCAGTTCCACCTGATTCTCCGGCTCGAACGGTTCCCCTCCGAGCAAAGAGAATCCTTGAATGAAGTTAGAATCCAGCGAATTCAATATTTCCGCTTCCGTCTCTTCTGTGTATGGCTGTCCATAGTTGAAATTCCAGGTCTCCTCATTAAAACATCCCTTGCAGTGATGCCTGCAGCCGGATACAAACAGGCTGACTCTGACGCCCGGTCCGTCTGCGATGTCGCATTCTTTTATATTTCCGTAATTCATGATTTGTAAAGTCTCCTTTTTGATATCTATTAATTATATACTATTTTGATTCATGTTTAAACACGAAGAATAGACAAATTAGAAAAGGAGCATATCTTTCGATATACTCCTGCTATAATCTTTATCAACATCACAAGTTAATATAACCTGGACATATCTTCATTTATGTTACAGATGCAATACTCTGTCCTTGATTTCCTGCGTACGTCCCTGATTCCAGAACTGTGTTCCGATATATCCGCAGGTTCTTCTTGCCACGAATAACTTATCCTGATTCTGGTTACCGCAGTTCGGACATTCCCAGATCAGCTTTCCTGCTTCATCTTCTTTGATCTGTATCTCTCCGTCATAACCACAGCATTCACAGTAATCACTCTTTGTATTCAGCTCTGCATACATAATATTATTGTAAATATACTGCATAACCGAAAGTACCGCCGGAATATTATTCTGCATATTCGGTACTTCGATGTAACTGATTGCTCCTCCCGGTGAAAGCTTCTGGAAATCTGCTTCGAATTTTAGTTTCTTGAATGCATCGATCGGCTCTGATACATGTACATGATAACTGTTCGTAATATAATTCTTATCGGTTACACCTTTGATGATTCCGAATCGTTTCTGCAGACATTTTGCGAACTTGTATGTGGTGGATTCCATCGGTGTTCCATATACCGAATAGCTGATATTTTCAGCTGCCCTCCATTCTGCACATTTATCATTTAATTTCTGCATTACCTGCATGGCAAATGGTCTTGCGTCCGGGTCTGTATGTGATTTGCCAAGCATACGTACACACATCTCATAGAGGCCTGCGTAACCAAGAGAAATGGTTGAATAGCCGTCAAACAACAATTTATCGATCGTCTCGCCTTTTTTCAGTCTTGCAAGTGCACCATTCTGCCACAGGATCGGTGCGACATCGGAAATCGTTCCGAGAAGACGCTCATGTCTGCATCTCAGTGCTTTGTGGCACAGTTCCAGTCTGTCTTCCAGGATAGCCCAGAATTTATCCATATTTCCCTCTGAAGAACATGCCACATCTACCAGATTGATCGTTACAACCCCCTGATTGAAACGTCCGTAGAACTTATGAGTTCCATCCGGATTTCTCTGACTGTCTTCTACCGTCAGGAACGAACGGCATCCCATACAAGGATATACTTCTCCGTTCTTCATCTCTTTCATAATCTTGGCAGAGATGTAATCCGGCACCATACGTTTTGCTGTACATTTTGCTGCCAGTTCTGTCAGATGCCAGTATTTGGAATCTTCTGTAATATTATCTTCATCTAATACATAGATCAGTTTTGGGAATGCCGGTGTGATCCATACACCTTTTTCATTCTTTACACCCTGCATTCTCTGGATCATCACTTCTTCGATGATCATAGCCAGGTCATCACGGGTTCTTCCTTCTTCTACCTCATCCAGATACATGAACATTGTAACAAACGGAGCCTGTCCGTTACATGTCATCAATGTGATCAGCTGATACTGAATCGTCTGGATACCGCTCTTTACTTCTTCTCTCAAACGGCGTTCTGTTACTTTATTAATAATTGTCTCGTCTAAGCTCTCTCCACACTCTTCACGCTCTGCGATCACATTTCTGCGGATCTTCTTACGGCTGATATCTACAAATGGTGCCAGATGTGCCAGTGTAAAGGACTGTCCGCCATACTGGTTACTTGCGACCTGTGCAACGATCTGTGTCGTTACATTACATGCTGTAAAGAAACTGTGCGGCTTCTCGATCATCGTCTCACTGATGACAGTTCCGTTCTGAAGCATATCCTGAAGATTGATCAGGTCACAGTTATGCTCTTTCTGTGCGAAATAGTCGGAATCATGGAAATGAATGATTCCCGCTTCATGTGCACGTACAACCTCTTCCGGAAGAAGAACACGTCTTGACAAGTCCTTACTTACCTCTCCCGCCATATAATCACGCTGCGTAGAGTTAATCACAGGATTCTTATTTGAATTCTCCTGATTCACCTCTTCATTCATATGATCCAGAAGCGCAAGGATTCCGTTATCTGTTGTATTCGTCTTCCTCATCAATTCTCTTTTATAGCGGTAACGCACATATTTCTGCGCAACTTCATAACCGCGCAGTTCCATAATTCCGGTTTCTACCATATCCTGTATATCTTCTACATTGACAGCATGAGTGGATTCTTCAATTTTCTTTGCAACGTTGTCCGCCACTGCCATGATCTGATATTCATTCATCCGATGCAGCTTGTCGACGTCCTTGTTTGCACCCTTGATCGCATTAATGATCTTCTCTAGATCGAAGGCTACCTCTTCGCCGTTTCTCTTAATTACGTTCGTCTTTATTTCTGCGTTCATGTCTATCCCTCTCTTATTTTTATTGCCGATGTAGTATGTGCTCACCCTCAAATACTACTAAATATTGTTTTTTTAACATCTTTTCTGCACAAGATGTTGTGCAAGTAATATGATACTCTATAACAGGCAAAAAGGAAAGAGGTAATTTTGTTAAAATAAATGTTTGGAATACAGTCTAAATTTTGGTGATATTTTTTTACGAAATTTGTTGCATTTTTGATTTTACAGTGGGTAAAGCGTGGCGATAAATTAAGAATACTTAATATTCTTTATATGACATTTAAAAATTGCTGGTATAGATATATAACTCTGTCCCAGCAATTTCTTCTTATAATTAATCAACTGTATTTTTCCGTTTTAATCTGGAAATTTCTAATTGAATTGATATTAAATTATCAACTTTTCTCATTTTTGTAACATTTGTTACAAACTATCTTCTACAAAAGCGCTATACTACAATCACAACATAAGTTGTGCAGCAACAATCAACAACCAATTAAATTCTAATAAAAGGAGATTTTAACTATGAAAAAATATGTATGTGAACCATGTGGCTACGAATATGACCCAGCTGTAGGAGACCCGGATAACGGAATCGCACCGGGCACAGCCTTTGAAGATATTCCGGATGACTGGGTATGTCCAATCTGTGGATTAGGAAAAGATGTATTTGTTGCAGAAGATTAATTACTCTTCCGACTGCAGTCTTTCATAATCCGTGATCTCGATTACCTTACGATCCACAAGACGGATGATACCTTCATCCTGCAAAGTAAGCAGCATGCGCGACAGAGATGGTCTTGTAGTATTCAGATATACTGCCAGATCTTCCCTGTTCATATGCAGACGAACCCGGTAGTCCGGATCACAGTTTTCCAACAGGTACGCCGCTACACGCTGACGTAAGTTTCCACTGGTAAGAACCTCTATCTGACGGTTACATTTCTCTGCTTTTTCCGCAAAAAGCTGAAGCATATTGAAGACAACCTTACTGTGATGTACACAGTTTCTTTCGCATCTTCCGCCAAAGAAATTCTGTGAAACCTCCAGAACCGACACTTCATTTTTTGCTTTTGCATAACCGGAGTAAGCAGACTGGCGCAGAAACATTTCTACTTCGCCAAACTCCTCACCCACCGTAACGTAACTGCTCCGGGTAATCTTACCATTCAGGTTGATACTGCCAAGTTCAACCATTCCTTCCAATATGAAATATAATTTTAACGGCACATCACCCTGACGGAAAATATAGGTATCTTTCGGATATTTCTTTACTACAGCCTGTGAACAGACAAGACTTTTTTCCAGTTCTTCTTCTGTCAGGTTCTGAAATATCTGTAACTGTTGTAACTTCATAATCCAATCCTTTTCTCTGCTGATAAACATTTTCTACGATTCATTATAGACTATGCGGGACGAGGATTCAATGCGTATCAAAGACAGGAGGTTTCTCTATGAATATTACATTTGATGATAACTTAATTACAGGCAACAAGACCATCGATTCCCAGCATCAGGAACTGATCGACCGTATCCGGCAGTTCGTTGCAGCATGCGAATCCGGTGACAGTAAGATCAAAGCAATCAAAATGTTAGATTACCTTGATGAATATACAAATTTTCATTTTCAGGAAGAAGAGGAACTTCAGAAAAAGGTATCTTACCCGGAGTTTTCCGGTCACCATGCAAAGCATGAAGAATTCAAAACATCTATTCAGGAATTATACGATTATCTGAATGAAAATGAAGGGCCTGATGATCAGTTTATCGAACAGGTAAAGTGCAATGTTGTAGACTGGCTGTTCCAGCATATCAAGACTTTTGACCGGTCTGTAGCAGAATATATTCATTTGAAAGATAATTCCAATCGATTATAGTGATTCATAAAAATGCACAAAACGGACATGTTCTCATAACAATGTCCGTTTTTGTGATATACTTAATTTATTATATTTACAAAGGATTGGGTACTTATGAATCAGAAACTTACCAAATACGCCTGGCTGCTGCCATTCATCTCCGGCATCTGCTGGGGTGCTGCCGGAATCTTTGTCCGTACACTGGAACACGATGGGCTCGACAACTTTTCCATCATTAGTTTCCGGATGTTGCTTGCAGCTCTGATCACTGGCATATGGATTCTATTCTATAACCGACATTTATTTTATGTACATCGGCGTGACTTCTGGCTTTTTATCGGAAGCGGCATGATCGGCATGACCGCCCTTAGTGTCTTTTATAATATTTCCGTTACGAAAGGATCTCTTGCACTTTCTGCCGTGTTACTTGCCATGTCTCCGGTCTTTGTTCTGTTTCTGGCTGCTATATTCTTCCATGAACCGATAACCAGACACAAACTGACCTGTGTAACACTCGCACTCATTGGCTGTGTACTGGTAAGCGGAGTACTGGAAAGCAATGGACTTTCCTGGAGCATAACAGGAATTCTCTGCGGAATTCTTGCAAGCTTTTTCTATGCTGTATATGGAATCATAAGCAAAAAAGTCACACAAAAAGGATATCATTTCCTGACGATTACTTTTTACGGCACACTCTTTTCCGGCATGACAATGCTGCCTTTCAGTAATATACACTCTTTAAGCAGTATGATTGTCTCAGGGCAAAGGACCACCTTTTTTATCCTGATTATTCATGCGCTGGTATCATCCGTCCTGCCTTATGCACTATATTCTTTATCCATGCGCTATATGGAGGCCGGCAAGGCATCGATTCTCGCTTCCAGCGAACCTGCCGCCGCCATGTTATTCGGAGCGGTACTCTATGCCGAAACACCAGGTATTCTTTCCATCTGTGGACTTTGTTTTACAATTACTGCTGTAATATTATTAAATTATGAAAGGAATTGAACATATGGTACACCTGAACGACAATGCTATTACCTATATGAATAAACGCGGATTCCGCAACATCATACTTTCCATCGAAACAATCACCAGTTGATGTGCCCCTCCGCGTCTGGAGATATCGGTAGGATTTACCGATAAAGAAAAAGAGGACATGCTCGCACAGGGGTATGTCTGCGTGGCCAGTCCTCTCGGTAATGTCTATTATCTGCCTGATGGGGTTACTGTAACCGGGGATATCAGCATCAATTATATGGAATATCCCTGGATTACATGCTTTGAGGTAAGCGGTCTGGCTGTTTCACGTTCCTGAGACAGCCAGGCTATGTATTACTCTTTTGCTTCCTCCATTTTTTGTATTTCTTGTTCTGATTGTTTTATCTGTTCATCCAACTGTCTTATCTGCCTATCGCTTTCTTTTATCTGTTCATCCAACTGTCCTATCTGCCTATCGCTTTCTTTTATCTGTTCCTCCAGTTGTCTTATTTGCTTATCACTTTCTTTTATTTGTTTATTCCGTTGTCTTATCTGTTCATCCAGTTGTCTTGACTGCTCATCTTTCTGTTTTATCTGCTCATCTAGTTGTTTTATCTGCTCATCTTTCTCTTCTATCTGCCTCCGCATATCTTCAATCATGAATTCTACTGTATTTCGATCTAATTCTAACAATTCTTCCGAAAACATCTACATCACCTCTTTCAACTGACTAGTTATTTTTATAAGTATCTAAAACAATTCTTTTGACATTTTTCATGCTATTTTTTATCCAATAGCTGCTGTAATCGTTGTATTTCTTTCCTCATTTCTAACATCTCCTTATCCTTCTGACTCAACTGCTCTCTCTGGCAGTCTATCTCCTTCTGCATATCATCAATCATCAGCTTTACTGTATTCCGATCTAATTCCAGCAATTCTTTCGAAAACATCTGCATCACCTCTTCGATATTCCGGCAGACATCATAAGCCTGTTCATACATTTCTTTAAAATCCGGATATTTCTCTATAATATCTATAATCGTCTCCGGATCATCCATGCAGAAAAATGCAAGCCATGCTTCCAGCCGGTTTTCTATTTTTACACTTCTATTTTCATTTTGCTGATTCTTTTTGAATATGTCAAGAGGTATGAACAGATATTCTTGTAATAAATTTATATTTACTCCTGTATCAGATTTTTGCATAAAACGATGGATATAATTATTGGAAAATTTCTGGAATTCTGTTGGACTTTTTTCAAATAACACGATCGTATACACCTGCTTGATATCTCTGTAAGAGAATCGTTTTCCTTTGATTCCTCTCACTCTCTTATACTGCCGAAGCAACAGATCTGCTGAGTAACAGGCACTTCTTTCTCCCGGAAAATAGTATCCGATTTTCTGAATTTCCAGATTCGCAATACTTCCATCTTCCAGTTGTACTACCATATCTGTAATAAGAAACGTAGATTCATCTGCTAATCTTGTTCCGTCATTTGGTAATACGTCTACAATTCTCACTCTTTGTCCGAGAAGTAACGTGAGTAATTCATTTACTCTCTCCGGTGTATTCTCCGGATTCAGAATTTCTTTTATCATGAAATCATACATGATTTTTATACCTTTCACTCCGGTACAAAAATCCAGAAATTCATTTTGATTTTCCTCTGTCCACTCATAAAATAAATTTTTTAATCTGCTTTTACTTTCAATCTCATTCAACACCTCCTCCCTTGTCCGAATCATCGGGAAATACTGTTGAAGTTTGTTTGTCATAGGCACGTCCTCCTGAATAGATTATAAAATTTTCGTGTTCTCTCAAGTCGGAAATATGTTTCAGACATTTTTAGGTGTGAAACGGTCGAAACTTGATGCCTTTTGGCCTAGAAATACTTAAGAGTTTGTAGAAGTCACTCTTTGAAGTGCATTCAGAATAGCATATTGTTCATATGATTACAAGATTAATTTTCGTAAAAAAAGCGGCAGAATTATCTTCCGCCGCATAGCCCATATCACCATCTATATATTATCTCATCTTAAAACTTCTCCATCTCCCCAATGATCGTTCTGTAAAATTCTTCTTCCGTGCCCTCTTTTCTCACATCATTCATCACATATCCGTCTTTCAGAAATATCACTCTCTTACACCGGCTTGCCATCTGTGGATCATGCGTTACCATCAGAAGGGTCTTCCCTAACTCCTCATTGATTTTCCGGAATTCCTCCGCAACAACTTTTCCGGATTTTGAGTCGAGGTTTCCCGTCGGCTCATCTGCAAATATGATACTCGGATCATTGATCAGCGCCCTGCAGATTGCCACTCTCTGCCGCTCACCGCCGGACAGTTCATAAGGATTCTTTTCCTGAAGATGTTCAATCCCAAACTGCTTTTCCAATGTTTCCGCTTTCTCTTCACATTCTTTCTGTTCCTTTTTATCCAGCAATACCGGAAGCATGATATTTTCTTTTACCGAAAGACTGTCCATCAGATTAAAATCCTGGAATACAAATCCGATCTTTCTACGTCTGATATCCGTAAGTTCTTCTTTCCACAGCTCATTCGTATTCGCACCGTCAAAGATCACATCTCCGTCCGTCTGCTGATCCATAAATCCCAGGATCTTCAGAAGTGTTGTCTTTCCACAGCCGGATTTTCCCATAATTCCGACGTACTCTCCCTGTTCTACATCAAAGTTAATGCCTTTCAGTACCGAAATCGCATCCGCATCATCAATCTCCCCACCGGCTTTTGGAAATTTCTTGATCAGGTTATTTACCTTTAATATTTCTTTCATGCTTTCCTTCTACCTTCCTTATTGTATACTGCTCAATCACCTTTACACCGATGCCCTGCACTACAAGATATATAACTGCAAAGATCAACAGATATCGCAGATAATGTACACAGTCAGCCTTCGTATATTCCCGCATGTTCCATATCTCCCCGGTTAACACCGGCACCATAACAACCGCAACTGCTGCAGGGATCCAGAAAAAGATTCCCGTCTCTGTCCGGATCAGCTTTTCTCTTTCTTTCGAGCTCATTCCAATACAGGTTAAGAAATGATTCCGCTTCTTCTTGTCCGTCATCTCAGATTCATATTTCAAGTAAATGACCAGAACGCTTCCCAGCAGAAATGCTCCCATGATAAATATATCTACTACCGTTGTCATAAAGCGTTCGCTTTCAATCTGTTCCATCGATGTACGTTTGGAATAGCAGGATAATACATCCTTGTCAAATCTTTCATCCTCTTTATGTACCTTCCGAAAAGCCTGGAGCTCTTTTTCTATCTTCTGATAATCTGCATTTTTCACATTCAAAAGGACAAGCTTTGTCGGCCAGTGATGGATCGTCACTCCTTCTTCTGCTTCACCCTCCTCAACCGGATCTCCGGTGATCCAATTATATTTCTTCCAGTCGTCCTGAACCTTTTCAAAATATTCATCCGAAAATACAACCAGATTCTCCTCACTTCCCTGCCGGAATGCACCTGTCAGGATATCCATCTTTTCCCCCTTTACGGTTCGTGTCGGATAGATCTTTTCCCGATCAAGAAATCCATAAGATTCTATCGGCTGTCCGATGTGCAGGTACGGCTCTTTTCTCGAATTCAGGTAATCCAGTGGATGTGCCTTCGTACTCTTGTCCTGTTGGTAAATAATATAGATTTCCTTTCCGTCAGCAGATAGATTCATTTTTTCACTTTTCTTTCCAAGCGCCTTATTCAGTTCTTTATACGTCGTCTCCGAGATGCCTATATGCTGTCCCTGCGGCATGATCACTGCTCTGGCATCATCCAGCTTTTCCGAATTATCCACATTCGTCACGCGTACCATCGGATACTCC
>UMCL01029066.1_pt1 | contig 15866 bp, 8 predicted proteins | sample 1964221 | NCBI WGS metagenome assembly UMCL01 (sample SAMEA4835967, study PRJEB28245) | human gut metagenome | biome: gut microbiome; material: fecal sample | place: Denmark | collected 2008
ATACACCAGGCATCAAATGTTTCGGTGCTTACGTATTGAATGAGAAAACAGGAGAAGTGGATACGTTCCTGTCCAAAGTAACTGTAATGGCAACAGGCGGATGCGAAGCGGTATACCGCAATACAACCAATCCACTAGTAGCTACGGGAGACGGCATTGCTATGGTGTACCGTGCCAAAGGAGCAGTAAAGGACATGGAATTTATACAATTCCATCCCACCGCCCTCTTCCATCCGGGAGACCGTCCCAGTTTCCTCATCACCGAAGCCATGCGCGGTTACGGTGCTGTCTTAAAGAATCAAAGTGGCGAAGAATTCATGCAAAAATATGATCCACGCCTGTCATTGGCCCCACGTGATATCGTAGCACGTGCCATTGATAACGAAATGAAGCAGCGCGGTGAAGATCATGTATATCTGGATGTGACGCATAAAGATCCGGAAGAAACAAAAAAACATTTCCCCAATATTTATAAAAAATGCCTCAGCCTAGGCATTGATATTACTAAGGACTATATTCCTGTGGCTCCGGCTGCTCATTATCTGTGCGGAGGTATCAAAGTCGATCTGGACGGACAGAGCAGCATCAACCGTTTGTATGCTATCGGCGAATGTTCATGTACCGGTCTGCACGGAGGTAACCGTCTGGCTTCCAATTCGCTGATAGAAGCAGTGGTTTATGCGGACGCGGCAGCCAAACATGCACTAAATGTACTCGACCGGTATGACTTCAATGAGGATATCCCCGAATGGAACGATGAAGGAACCATGAACAATGAAGAACGGGTACTGATAACCCAAAGCATGAAAGAGGTGAACCAGATTATGGAAGCTTATGTAGGTATTGTGCGCAGTAATACGCGATTAATCCGTGCTTGGAACCGATTGGATATTTTATATGAAGAAACCGAGCGTCTTTTCAAACGCTGTAAGGCTTCACGCGAACTTTGCGAACTGCGTAACATGATTAACATCGGGTATTTGATCACCCGTCAGGCAATGGAACGGAAAGAGAGTCGCGGACTGCATTATACGATTGACTATCCACATGCCGCGGCAGAGAAGAAATAAGAAACTGATTTCAGAATCCACCAAGAGGGTGTGCCAAAAGGTCTAAATAATAAACATGGCTTTTGGCACGCCCTTTTTTTCGACCCAGTAGAAATCTAGCGGGGAGTAATAAAGAATTTTCTTTCAAACGCATAACTTACCTTGAACATCTTCTTTCTATTAAAAACTTTATTTCCTTTGTTCCTTCAGGAAGAATAGACTATCTTTGTTGTATTGGCATCCGGATACGAACTAAAGACAACAGAAGCAATGATGGAAAATATAAAAGAAATCCCCTATGGCATTGCCAACTTCGTGGAAGTGGCAGAGCAGAACATGTACTATGTAGATAAAACCATGTATCTGCCTTTGCTGGAAAAACAGCCCCGGAACCTGTTCTTTATCCGTCCCCGCCGCTTCGGCAAGAGTATCTTTTTGAGTATGCTGCGTGCGTATTATGACATAGCACAAAAAGAAAAGTTCCAGAAACGCTTCGGCAATCTATGGATAGGCAGCCGCCCCACCCCCCTGCAAGGAAAATTTCAGGTGGTGTATCTTGATTTCTCGCGCGCCAGTGGCGGAAGCGGTTCACTGGAAGAAAATTTCAATAACTATTGCGGCATGGTGATGGACCTGTTCGGCAAAGTGTATGAGCCTTATTATTTTCCCGGATTTGCACAAAAGATGGAAGAACAGCCCGACTTTGTCAGCAAGTTGAACTACCTGAACCTGCATGCGGCTGAATCCGGAATGAGACTTTACCTCATCATCGACGAATACGATAACTTTACCAACATCGTTCTGAACGAGCAGGGAAAAGACATTTATCATGCCCTGACCCATGCCAGCGGATTCTACCGTGAAATATTCAAGAAATTCAAAGGCATGTTCGAGCGCATCTTCATGACCGGCGTCAGCCCCGTCACCTTGGACGACCTGACCAGCGGATTCAACATCGGCTGGAATATCAGTACCGACTACCAGTTCAACATGATGCTGGGATTCAGCGAAACGGACGTGCGCACCATGTTCCAATATTATAAGGATGCCGGACAGCTCCCGATCGACGCGGACATCGAAGCAATGATCCGGGAGATGAAACCGTGGTATAATAATTACTGTTTCGCAGAAGAAAGCCTGGAACGCGACCCGAAAATGTTCAATTGCGACATGGTACTTTACTACCTGCGCAATTACATCACGCTGGGCAAATCTCCTAAAGAGATGATAGATCCCAACACCCGTACGGACTACAACAAAATGAAGAAACTAATCCAGCTGGACAAGCTGGACGGCAACCGCAAGGGCGTATTACGTAAAATCACCGAAGAAGGGCAAATTATCACCAACCTGATCACCACCTTCCCGGCCAAGGAAATCGCCAAACCCGAAATCTTCCCCAGCCTGCTCTTCTATTATGGCATGTTGACCATCACTGCCACACGCGGCAGCCGCTTGGTATTGAGTATCCCCAACTATAATGTGCGCAAACAGTATTACGAATTCATGCTGGAGGAGTACCAGGACAAACGCCATATCAACCTGAACAATTTGATGGACCTGTTCGATGAAATGGCTTACGAAGGCCATTGGCGCGAAACACTGGAATTCATTGCCCATGCCTACAAGGAAAATTCATCTGTACGCAGTGCCATGGAAGGCGAGCGAAATATACAGGGTTTCTTCACCGCCTACCTCAGCGTAAACGCTTATTACCTGATGGCTCCGGAAATGGAACTGAGCCACGGTTACTGCGACCTCTTCCTCATGCCGGACCTGATGCGCTACGAGGTGAAGCATAGCTATATTCTTGAACTGAAATATCTGTCGGTGAAGGACACGGAAGAGAAAGCCCGGACGCAATGGCAGGAAGCGGTGAAACAGATTAACGAATATGCTGCCGCACCCCGGGTATGGCAGTTGGTGCAGAACACGAAGCTGCACTGTATTATCATACAGTTCCGGGGATGGGAGCTGGAGCGGATGGAAGAAGTGTAGGCCTGTTCAAAACAACATGACAGTACGGATGAAAATTCATACAGGAAGTCAATTCACATTCAGAATCACTCTTTTATAAGACTTTAGATTAGGCGTTCCATTATCTGTAAGTTCAAGTATCAAATGTAACTGTTTGCCCGGATTATCCGGTACAATTATCTCCGTCCTCTTCTCATCGACGTGCTTTATAGCCACCTTTGTTTGCACACTGCCTGCTTCCCGATATTGCCACCATTGGTAAGACAATGAATTTTTATCAGGGTCAAATGAAGGAGAGGCATCCAGTATTATTTTTTCTCCCGGCCGGACTGTGCGTACACTTTCTCCCAATATCCGGGCAACAGGTTGATGATTTGCCTTTGAATATTCATCAGCCACGCACCAGTCGGCACGAGCCGCCCAGTCATTTTGTATAGCAGGCAACCAACGCTGGAAAGTATAATGCGAATCCGGCACACCGTTTTTCAAATCATTCCCATCTTGCATGTGATTGCCATTTTTATACTCCGGGCGTCCTCCCCATCCTCCTAATGTATAGTCTGTATGCTGTTCAAGTCCATTACGTATAAGAGGCATAAAAGAAGGAGTATCCCCCTCACTGGTATATTCCTGAGGATAGGCGGCACACAGTGGTCCGTGCCCATTCTTAATATGGTCAGCCAACCAAGGTTTATCCATGATCTGTTGCAACTCTTTTGAATTTTTACTAAGTCTGTTCTTAAAATAATAATCCACACTCATGTAATCCCATACATATCTCCATCATGATCCGGTGCGCCCGATTCATAAATAATGATTTCAGGAAGATTCTGTTCTATCCATTTTCCACCGCCGTCCTGATACCAAATACAATATAATCTGGCTTTTGATACCGCTTTTGCCCATTCTGCAGCAGAATATTTCTGCTTGATCTGCCATAAGGCATTGGCCTGGGTGTTGGCTCCACCCCATGCTAAAATATGAACAGGCCTCGGATCAGAATCAAGCAATGTCCTTATGATGAGCTGTGCCCCCTCGCTATCAGACAGTAAAGGAGGCAATTTATGCAAGTCCTCTCTGTTCTCATTACCAACCGCCAAGACACTTAGCAAATATTCAGCATCGGGATAATCGGGATTATGTTTCCTCAAATTAGGCAGACATTCCGCATATTTGGCAATTTGTGATTCGATCCATTTATCTTTACTATGTCCGTCTTTCTGTACCCCATTGACTTGAACAATGCCTGCGACATCATAATCAGAAGAATACATAAGAAAACGAATCATAGAACTTTGATCGTCAATCTCACCATCCGTAGTGACAATAACCCGGGGCTTCTCCTGCTGTCGGGCAACAGCAGATAACATTGACACAAACAAAAAAACAATACAGCATAAAACAGGGGGCATTTTCATATTACAAACTGTTAAATTAGTAGGCCAACACATTCCAAAGATCTCTGATACGTTGTTCGGGGTCCCATTTGCCATTGAATGTCCACTTGGCGGTAACGCCATGAAACTCCGGAGCATTCTCCGCCTCCTTCAAATTATCGTTTAACCAGCCACTATGCCCTCCTTCACGGGTACAACCATAATAATAGGTACGTAGCCCCCACGGACAGGGATCAAGCACTTTATCCGAATAAGCATAATGAATATTCCCGTCAAGCACATTCTTCGACATTTTACATTTGATGAGATAAAACTGGGAATCATGATGATAGCGTCCTAAAAGTGTCGGTGTCTTAGCATCAAATGAAGAATTGGTAATAACCAGTTTCTTGTTCTTGTCACCTCGTCCGTCATGCCAAATCATGGCACGGCTATCACCATAAAAATGGCAGCGTGTGGCATAGCACCATCCGCGAGGACAAAGAAAATCCACACCCGGACAACGAAGATAGAGATCGGCATGATAATACATACCATTGCTTCCGGGCGCCCACAAGGAAAGGGCATCGTTTCCATCGGCCCATACATTACTGTTGATGATGATGGTACGAGTGGCACGTCCAAAAATCGCCATCTGATGGATGGTCGTATTTTCAACGGCAGTTCCGTAATTGTTGTAAACAGTCAGTCCGCTAATAACACAATCATCCGCACCTTCCTGCAACACAATGACACCATTGCCTACCGGACGTCCATGATATTCCGTGATGGCACGTGTCTGGGCTGTTTCAGCCAAGACAATCCGCGTACTGTCACGGTTTTCCCCCACCAAAACAATATTAGGCCTGTCAATAATCACTTTTTGATGATACGTTCCGTTCAACAATAAGATTTTAAAAGGTACTGTCGGAATTTCCGGAGCCTTTTCAATAGCTGCCTGAATACTCTCTCCCGGCTTTACCACCACATCAAAAGCCGTACGCTCTGCCATGGGACGACGATACATTTCAATAAGCCCGTTTTCATTCGCTCCTTTGGTTGCCAGACTGATTGCCACTTTATGCTTCGGATCATATTTGTCCGCCCATGCATTGTATATGGCAAAAAGCTCAGCCGGTCTGCTATTGTACCAACTATATCCGTTACGACGTTCTGTTCCTATTTCTTCCAAATGGCGACGTGGCAGCCCATCACGGTCACATACATACGGTTCACAATATTTCAAATCATAATAACGCGCCCAAATAGGCTTGGCTTGAGGATCTTCCACAAGACGAGTATCCCGCTCACCATTTGCCAGCACGATACGCTCGCATTTCAAACCGGTAAGTTTATACCTGTCAAACCATTTCATGGCTCCGTGAACCGCCCGCTTCACACGTGCGTCGGGTGCAGGTAATTCCATGAGCAGACGCACAATTCCGGCACTCTCCGCCGAACAATAAGACGGCAACTCATATGCACGTGCCGGTGCAGGCTTCAATGTTTCCCTATCATTCTGCTGACACCACACAGAAGGTTCTCCATCCTTTATAATTTGTGTAGCCAGTATACACTCTATTCCTTTATTAAAGGCTTTTCCCAAACGTACACACAAAGTCTTGTCTATCAAATCATCCTCATAAGGCGCTTTGTGATTCATCATATCACGTATCATATTCAATGTATTGACAATGGCATCGTCATTAAAAGTAATATGTACCTGATAACCACGCGGACCGGGCCAGAATTGCGGCCATCCTCCGTTTTCGTATTGACCACTCAGCAAATATTCCACTCCCTGGAGGAAAGCATCCCGATAACGTATATCCTTAGTCTGCCTATAAAGACGGGCTAAAAAAATCATCTGGGCAGTTGTGGCATTATTATCTATCGTAGAATCATCACGACGTGATTTATCCTTTATCACTTTAGCCAGCTCTTTATCATTCATGCGGCGGGCCATATCTATATTCTTCGGCCAACCGCCCGTACAGCGTTGAAAAGCCAATACATTTTCAGCAATCCGCCGAGCTTCATCTGTCAGAAAGAAAGAATCCTGCTCCATACGTGCTATTTGTTTCCATTCCTTAGGATACGACTCATTATCCTTTTTATGAGCTCTTTGCTGCGCAAAGGAGCCGGTTGCCATGGCAAAAGCCATAAAGCCAATAAACACTTTTTTGAATGTATTTTTCATTATTCCTATATGTTTTGATAAAAACCAGCAAACAAAATTATGCGTTTTCCAATCTGAATACAGAGAATATTTGGTCTTTTTCAGGCAGATTTTGCACAGACATCATCAAACCTATACAATTTTTGATACTCTGCCCCTTTACCTATACATAAAAAAGCCTATCTATCACAGATCGGCTTTTCTATCAAATATCTGTCTTTCAAAATCCAAAGATTCTCAGAAGACATTCACATTATAATAACTATAAAACTTATCAAACCCCATTCTACTATCTAGCAGAACCATTACGCCATTTAGCCGCACCAATGTTCAACTGATAAATTTTTGACTCCATAACTTTACCTGTCTGATTGTAATACAAGTTTACACCATGCTCTCCAGCCGTACCATCAAGTGCATCTGCACGATGCATATATTGATCGTTATCAGCAGTAGCCTTATGTGGTGGATTTGGACTTACCATCAGTTCTAATGGAGAAATATCATCAACAAAAACTTCCAATGTTCCATTTAAAGTAGCAGAACCATTGTTGACCAAGGTGCCAAAATTATTTTTAGTCGCAGTCCATGGATTATTGCTAAAAATTTGTCCGTTGGATAAAAAAGTATTTGTAGAATAATTATTGTCAAAATTCAATGTCACATGTCCGGCTGTACCGTCTGCCATAGTCATTGTCTTACGGATATCAGCTCCTGCCATAGTCATCTTTCGGACATCACCGTCCTGCTTGGTCAAAACAATCAGGTTATTTTTCACCGTATAAGTACTTCCATCTGGAATATTACGCATATTGAAAATATTTCCTGCCGCACGAGTGTTCCAGTTAACCAAAGTATTGTTTTCAAACGTTATATTCCATGCCCCTCCCTTCCATGCACTCTGCTTGGTTTCACTGAAAAATGAAGGGAACGGACAATCATAGAAAGTGTTTCCACGAACCACAAAGTCCTTATATAAATTAGAATTCGCATTATTCCCGGAACCGGCAATCCATGGATAACCTCCGGCACCATTACTATAATAGCCACAGTCAAAGAACTGGTTATCCTCTATCAAGACATGATCCCAAATTTTGTAATTAGGCCCCTGCTCACGAATGAACCCACGTACCAGACGCTTGAAAGTACAATTTTTCACCACAAAACTTTCCAAATGTACAGCCATACCATTAGAAAACATATTAATGAAATAATTACCTGTAGCCGAACCCAAACCGGCAACATTATCACCATAAGTAAGAGCCATTGGACAATCGAAATCAATATCATAAAATTCGAGCATCTTCATATAAATTTCTCCTCCTTCTCCAGCTTGTGGCTGGCGCCCGAACATCAAATTCATAGAATTAACATTAGTACCTGTCATATGCATACCACCTAACAATACTTTAGCACGTTTACCTGCTGCTACATCCTCAGGACGAGTACGAAGAACAAAACCTTTGCAGGTAGTTAAATTATCAAACATACAATAAGTCTTTCCACCTTCCAAATAATAAGTCTGTCCTTCGGCTAAATTTACATCGGAAATGAAGTCTGTTAAAAGGAAATCAATACGCATTGCATTGTATTTCAGAGCAGCCTCGTGCTGTATCAAAGCATTTTGATAAGCTTCATCTGAATCAAACCGGTCACGACTTGGAGCACTTAAGTCATGAGTTACTAAAATAGGCTCTCCCGGTTCTCCGTCTGAGCGGGCAGAACAAGTATTGTAATATGCATCCCATTTTACCTTCACATTCTCGTTGCGAACATTAATCACATAAACAGAGTTTTTCTGAAGTCCGTCAATATCTACATATCCCTTTTCAAAATCCTCATCGGTTAATTTATATTTTCTCCATTTTTCATTCACTGTTGATTCAGGATTATTAGGAGACGGATCTACTTCCAACCACTGATAAACAAAATTATCGTTAGCATCAAGCTGAAATTTTTCACGATAAATAGCCTTATCATCGTCTGATACCCCTTCTGTTACAGTTTTGAAAGCACGATTCAACATCACACGCATAGTAGTCTGTGTAGTCTTAGAAGCATCTACATAGACACAGAATGGAGTTGCATATCGATCAGAAGTGGTAATGCCCATCCATTCTGCCCACTGTCTGCCATCACCATGTCCATACCATTTGGATGCATGTGAAAAATCAGTCACATTATCATCTTTTGTTGATAACACGCGAATAGCAAAACGATAATCAGTGGAATACTGTTGATCTTTAATAACTAAATCAAGGACCTCCGGTCCTACAATGGTATCTAGTAACAAAAGACCGTTTTCGGCAGATGTACCCCAAGCATCTGCACCACCCGAAACATTTGGCTGTAGTGCCTGACGAATCTGGTAGCCCGCACAGTTATTCACTCCATACCAATAAAGATGAATATCATTGCCATTCGGTCCCTCTGCTTTACAATTATAAGCATAGTCATCCCCTTTTCCTCTATTATTATCACAAATGAACATAGTCATCCATTCTCTATCTATATTTGCCATTCCTTTCTCATCATCAGAACACGAAATACATGAGAAACCTGAAAATAACATTAATGCATATAAAAATATTTTTTTCATCATTCTGTCCTTTTATAAATTATTTATAGCCATAATAGTTCTTGTATACACCTGCTGAGCGTTGGATAGCCGCATTAGGATAAGGTAAAATATAACGTACAGGAGGTAAATCATTCACCTCAGGAACAGAATTACCATCCAGTGGTGATTCTGTTCCATCTTTGACCAACACAATCATTCCTTGTTCTGTATGACGAATATATCCATAGAATGAATATTTACATTGGTTAGTAGGCTCCGAATCATTGCTCCACTGATAAAATTCCGCCATCTTCCAAGTTGCTCCATCAACAGCTACCAAAGCTGTCGCTGGTTGATTAGCTGATTTGTAAGGATTATAAATATAGAGCATATCCAATATCTTATTGGGATAAGGATAGCCATAAACTTGATTTACATCCACACGCCATTCAACCGTTTGTGGAAGAACATGGTAATACATAGATTCGGGAAGATCATCCAAATAAGCACTACCATCATGTTCAGCTATATCATCTTCGAAGCCAGTAGAAGAACCGGCATTAGACATTCCTACAGAAAGATAGCGCAAAAAACTATAAACAATTTCCTGTCCATAAAGATTATTACGGACAAGATCTCTCCAGCGCATATTCTCACCCGCAAACTCCCATTTACGTTCATCAAGCACGGCTTTCAAAAAAGTTTCTTTAGAAGAAGCCACCTGAGCAATATAGGCAGAAACAACACTTTGGTCATCGAATGCCCGTGCATGGACTTGACGAAGTGACTCCTGAGCAGTGGCAGTAGGTCCTTCCAACTCATTAACAGCTTCGGCATTCATCAACAAAACATCCGTATAACGCATATAAGGGAAGTTAATACCTGTATTACTGGCACTCAAATTGGTAAACTGTCCCGCATTCGCCCATAATTTAGACCATTTATTATTATGGACAGTATAATCCGCACGAATCATACAAGAATCCTGAGTAGCATTATTAGCACTGTTACCATAATACCAAAGTCCATTAATAAAATCTCGACGCTTATCATTCTCATCGAATGAATAACGGTAAAAAGCACTCAAACGTATATCACCTTTAGATTCTCCCCATACATTCTTACCCAATGTCTTTCCTTCATTAACGGTTGATGTAGGTCCTTGGGAATACCCTGTATTACCTGTAGACTCCTTAGCAAAAGGAATCTCAAAAATAGGATCACCTTTAGCAATAATTTCAAAATTGCTTTCCTTGGTAAAAATATCTTGATAAGAAGTGCCTACAGAGTGTGTCCCCGAAGCAATAACCAGGCTAGTATATTCTTTTACGATTTGATAATACTTCTGATAATCTTCCGGACGTTTCATCACACCATAACTATTTGCATTATTTTTATCCGGATGAAGTGAATAACCTCCGGCAGTCAATGCAATACGTGCAATTAATGCCCAAGCAAACTCCTTAGACGCACGTTCTACTGTTGTTGTAGTAGAAGACATCTTAGGAGCAATATCCTGCAAATCTTCAATAAGTTTATTTTGGATTTCTTCGCGATTCATTACAGGAATCACATAATTATCACCTAATTGTGAGGCTGGCAGGAAAGTGAAAGGAATATCCCCGAACATCACTACCAGATCATGATAAACCATAGCACGAAGACACTTGGCTTCGCCCAACATCTGCATAACAGCGGTATTCTCTTCATTATAAAGCGGACCAGTTTCTACACCCCGGATAAAACGGTTAGCATCTTCAATAGCTTTATAAGAAGCTCTCCAATATTTATCAATTTCGCCACCTTGATCGTCACAATCAAAACGTGCATAGCTATTATGGGTTGCTACATTACCTGTATACATCTGCATATCAACATCACTGTTCAAATTAAAAGTTTTCTGATAGGCACTGCCATAAAGATCACCTACCAAGATAGAAGCATAAACACCGTTCAACGCACGGCTAATTTCTGTTTCTTGGCTGAACACAAAGTCCTCATTGTAACTTGATGGAGAATCCACGTCAAGGAAATCATTGCATGATATTAGAGTCAAAGTTGCTAATCCTATTATTAAAGTATTTTTTAATTTCATGTGCTTTCAAATTTAGAATGTAATATTAGTACCTAGTACAAAACTGCGACTACGTGGGTAACGGTTATAGTCCATACCACAAGTTAATCCTGTCTGAATATCCACTTCAGGATCATAACCCGAATACCCAGTAATAATAAACAAATTAGAGGCTGACACATAAAAACGAGCTTTCGAAATCCCCCATTTAGAAGTCAGATTTCCAGGTAACGTATAGCCAACAGTCAAATCCTGACAACGCAGAAACGATCCATCCTCGATAAAATAGGAATGAGTTATTTTTTTTGTCACATCCGTCGGATTCCAAAGTGTCCTACCTTCGTTTAATTCACGGTACATATCCAACGAACCATCAATATAGTAACATTTGTACAAGCATTCGCCATCACCATCACGGGTATAACGCCAACCTTTGTCGGCAAATGTGGAAAGCACATTGTAGAACTTATTCTTATTGCTTTCGGATGAGGAAAGCTGGTAAGCTGTCGCATTATTCACATCAAAATCAAGCATAAAGTTGAAGTTCATGGCAAAATCAAAACCCTTCCATTGTCCGCTTAATCCAAAACCTCCCTGCACTTTTGGATTGGTATTACCTATAACAGTACGGTCATCTTCTGTGATATATCCGTCACCATTCAAATCCTTGAACTTGACTTTGCCCGGCAGAGTAGCTATGCCTGAATTAGAATCTCCTGAAATCTGATTGATTATTGTTTTTGGATGTTCCACACCGTCTGCATCCATAATAGGTGCATCTTTCGAAGTTCCGTTTTCAGCGGCCGTTGATCCCCAAGGTACTGCTTGCAAGTTATTAGTGGGATCAAAATAGAATTCATCCATTGAATATAAACCATCATATACAAAACCATAAATAAGTCCTACTTGGTCACCCACCTTCAAACAATAATCATTGTAACTTGATTTCCAACGGTTATTCTGATCCCAAATCACATTGTCTGTACCATTTAATTTATCAACTTTCATTTTATTCATACCTAAAGAAAGATTTGCGGAAAGCACATAATCCCTGCCACTGAGAATATCTCCTGATATAGTTAATTCAACCCCTTTATTAGTTACTTGTCCAATATTTTGCATCTGACTTACATAACCAGTTGCTGAAGGAATGTCCGATTTATAAAGTAAATCTTTCGTCGTATTCCAATAAATCTCCGGAGTAACAGTGAGACGACCATTAAAAAGCGTGATATCAGCAGCAAGATTACGAGTTAATGTAGTTTCCCATTTAATATTTTTATTGGCAAAAGTAGTACCCCCTTGATTACCATACCATTGCTCTCCAAACTGAGTTGCTTCTCCAAATCCAGGTCCGCCGGTAGAATTAACAGTATATAAATAACGCCACATATCATCACTGATACGATTATTTCCTGCCAACCCTATAGCTGCACGAAGTTTTAACTGATCAATCCATTTTATATCTTCCATAAACTTTTCTTCTGAAAGCACCCAAGCACCTGATACTGAAGGGAAATATCCCCATTGATTACCTGGAGCAAATTTAGTGGAACCATCAGCACGCATAGTTACAGAGAGTAAGTATTTGTGGTTATAGTTATAACTTGCCTGCCCAAAGAAAGAAGCAGTGCGATCTGGAGTCGAAAGTGATGAAGTTGACTCCTGCGGTGTACCGAATCCCATATTATCCCAAGCCTGTCCAGCCTCAAATGCACGTGGGAAATAACGATTCTTTTGGAAGTTCTTCTTATTTTGGCTATGATAAATTTCTTGCCCCAATAACATGGAAAAATTATGCTTATCTTTAATAGAAAAGCCATAAGATGCCGTGTTAGTCCAAATATATTTAAAAGACTGATCTTTCTGAATACTTGCTACAGGCAACGAATTATTTTTTGTACCTTCACCTGTCAAGGCACCCCAAAAACGATATTGATCTTTCCAGTTTAAACTAAGAGTGGCTTCTGTACGAAGCACCAATCCTTTAACAGGCTTCCATTCCAATGAAATAGCATTAGTATAGTTATAAGCATACTTATTCTGTTGATTAATGGCAATATCACTTTTCGGATTAGTATAAGTAAACAATGCTTCTTCATCAGGGTCAGCATAAGAAGGATCTATATATCCGAATTCACGTAATCCGTTAGTGGGTCTATAACGGAGTACATCAATAATACCGCCTGTACCAATATTATCACCTCCAGCTCCTTGATCACGGCGAAACGTAAATTTAGGATTGATATGCAATGTCAAATTTTTAGTTATATCAATAGCTGTCTTGATATTCAAATTGGTACGGCGCACACCCGACCCCATAATAATACCTTTATCTTCGCTTTGAGTAAGAGAAGCAGTGAAGCGCATCTTATCTGTACCTCCACCAATAGTTACATTAGTAGAATAATTGATAGGATTCTCTCCCATTACCTCATCCTGCCAGTCATGAGTAGGCAAAGAATAATACATATCCAAATCTTGCGGATTGCCAAAATTAGCACGGAAAAATTTGGCATTGCTAGAACGGCTACCATTACACGCCGACCATTCATATTGATAACGTGCAAACTCTGCTGAATTCATTAAATCTAATTTTTTAGACAAATGACTAGTAGACAAATGGGCATTGAAACTTACCTGTATTTTTCCAGCTTTGGCCGATTTAGTAGTAACAACCACTACACCATTACCGCCCTTAGCTCCATAGATTGCCGTGATAGAAGCATCTTTCAATACATCAATAGAAGCAATGTCTGTAGGAGGAATATCATTGATGTTATCCACCTGAAAACCATCGACAATGTAAAGAGGATCATTGCTCTGGGTCACAGACGTACCTCCACGAACACGAATGTTAATATCTGCCCCTGGAGCACCATCGACCGTAGTTACTTGCACACCAGCTATTTTTCCCTGCAAAGCCACAGCGGCTGAAGTAACTGGTACAGCAGCAATCTTCACACCAGACACGGAACCTACTGAGCCAGTCAGATCTTTACGAGCTCTGCTACTGTAACCCAGCACTACTACCTCTTCAAGCGCTTGTGAATCATCTTGCAGCGTAATTGTCAGTTCTTTTCCGGTAACCGCATCCACTTCTTGCGTTTCGTAACCTACAAAAGAAATAACAATTCTTTTTCCTTTAGACACGGCCAAAGTAAACTTTCCGTCAAAATCAGTTATGGTTCCGTTGGAAGGATTTCCCTTCTCCACAACGGAAGCTCCAATAACGGCTTCACCTGCCGAATCAAGTACAGTACCTTTTACGGTAATGCTCTGAGCAAACATCATCACCGGTATCAGTAACAGCACTGAAAACAGAAGAAGTCTGCTTTTCACTCCTCTTAATTCATTTGTAAATTTCATAATAAAATATTAAGTTAAACAAAAATTTAAAGTCCATTTTTTCCGTGAATGTGAAATAATATAAATCACTATTGTTATTTATATTCTATTCTAAAAGGAAACAATTATAATTTTTATGAGAATAATAGATACTTATTAAAATAGCACACGCATTCTTATAATTTCCGTGTACGCACACAAAACGAGTGAAAAATATTAGATATACAAATTCCCATGCTAAATAAAGCACATCATCAAATACATTAACAGTAATGTTTTCCATTATAATTTAATGTTAGTATTAGAAAATTGGTTTATTTTTATACTATATACGCCACAAATAAAAATAATATTGTTGACTGAACCTAATTTTTGTATTGAAAAAAATTAGTTCAACCAATAATTACAACATAATGAACAAAAAAGACACATTCATCAATGAAAACACGGAATTACATAAAAAAGCAGTGCTATGGACTTGTCCTCCATAACACTGCCACCTCTATTTATCATAACTGACAAACTCCTACAGCTACAAACCTCACTCCTCCTATTTTATCTCATCCCACTTCGGTGGATTCACCTGCATCAAATGACGGACAAAGAAATCATACCGCTTATGTTCGCCAAAATCTTCCCCCATTGTATGATGCGCTCCGGGAATCACGACCAATTCAAAATCTTTATTCGCCTTTATCAATGCATTGACCACCTGCATGGTAGAGGCAGGATCTACATTATCATCCAGTTCTCCCACCACTAACATCAAAGGACGACTCAACAGATGTGCATTTTCCACATTAGACCCTTCCTTATATTGATCTCCTACCGGATAGCCCAACCAAAGTTCATTCCACCAAATCTTATCCATACGGTTATCATGACAACCACAAGCCGAATAAGCCGCTTTATAGAAATCAGGATAAAGCAAAACTGCATTTGTAGATTCCTGACCACCGGCAGAACAACCGTAAATACCTACCCTGTCCACATCCATATAAGGATATTTCCGTGCAGCCGCCTTAATCCAAGCAATATGGTCCGGCAGACCGGCATCTTTCAAATTCTTATAACATACATTCTCAAAAGCACGCGAACGGAAAGAAGTTCCCATTCCATCGACCATTACGACGATAAAACCAAGTTCGGCCAAGGAAGTCATATTCCAGTCATAAGGACGGAAAGTCTTCGGAACATACTGGTCTCCGGGACCCTGATAAATGTATTCGATAACCGGATATTTCTTGTTCGGATCAAAGTTGGTGGGACGGGCAATCAATCCCCACATATCCGTCTTGCCGTC